>Ga0157364_1004424_pt1 | contig 14032 bp, 7 predicted proteins | sample AttsexASBM2_FD_111476 | JGI IMG/M metagenome (GOLD analysis project Ga0157364, IMG submission 111476) | Fungus gardens microbial communities from leaf cutter ant in Ribeirão Preto, State of São Paulo, Brazil - Atta sexdens ASBM2 | ecosystem: Host-associated > Fungi > Mycelium > Unclassified ... | reverse complement strand
TACATTATTATCTATATTATTTCTATATTATTATTTTAATATTCTGAAATGCTGCACAACTTTGTTACCAGTGCATTAATTTAACGAATTCAAAAATTTGTCAAAGAGAGGAGTGTCGCAAGTGAGATTTTTTTTTAATGATGATTTTTTAAAATTATTTTTTAATGATTAGATATAAATACAATATTCATAAATACAATATTCATTAGATATAAATACAATATTCATTATTATTTAAATTATTACATTAAAAAATTATTTTTTAAATGTATGATTTATAAAACTTTTTATTTAAAATTATATTAATATAAAGGAAGAATAATATAATAGAATATATGTTTTTTTTATATCTAAGAGTTTCTTAAATTAAAAAATAATTTTGGAAAGATCAAAATTGTGATTAAAATGTTTCAGAAATATTATTAAAAATATACTTAAATGTAACTTTTCTATAAATTAGAGTAAAAATGTTCATATATTTTATAAAAAATTAAACAATGTCGTGGCTTATTTCGAACTTATAATTAGAATAACTTTAAATTAATATAATTAACATAAGAATATAAATATTAAATAATATTCTACACAAACGTTTCGGCTTACAGAGCTTTCTTCAGTGTTAAAACGCAAAAATATAATATTAAATTAATAAATCAAATAAATAATAAATATAATAAAAATTTTTAAAAATTATCAGTGGCGAAGTATCAATATATAAAGAATTTAAACGTCAAAAAATATTATAATACTTCAGTCAACAGATTACATTATGTCTCTCGATAAAATTGTATCAAATTCCTTGAAATCGAGAATCCAGTTTGTCGCAGACAAACACTTGACTTGCATCAAACGATTTAAGAATTCGTTACGAGTATTTTAAGATATTTTGTAGAACACATAGATGTAATACTTAAAATAATACATTAGTATGAATAAGAGATACAGAATCAAATAATAATTTACGTTAATTTATTAAAAATACTGTAATTAAAACTTTCAATCAGAGATCCGGTCAAGTACATTAAAAATTAGATGTTGATTGCTATACTTTTGAAAATTAACTGATGTACATCAATTTCAACCGAGGAATTTGGCCAACTATTTTATCGAGGAACATAATGTAATCTATTGATTGTTAACTGAAGTATTTAAACTCTTCTTATCTTATTGTAATCTGTCATAATACTTTTTGACGTTTGAATTCTTTATATATTGACGCTTCACCACTGATAGTTTTTTTTTAATTTTCGTTGTATTATTTATTTGGTTTGTTAATTTAATATTTCTACGTTTTAACATCGAAAAAGATTTTGTAAGCCGAAATGTTTGTGTAAAATATTTAGTATTTATATTCTTATGTTAATTATATTAATTTAAAGTTATTCTAATTATAAGCTCGAAATAAGCCACAACATTGTTTAATTTTCTATAAATATTTTTAAAAAAAGAGATTCCAAGAGAAGGCCATAGGCTCCTCTTCATGAATTCATTAGTTGCTCTGGTAGAATTTTGAATATCTGTTAACGAAGAAATCTTACGAGTTCTATAAAATTGTCGAAAATGAGAGATCGTGGCAAATCGAGTTAATTAAATATTTACAAGTCATTGAAATTCTTCTCGCCCGTTTCGTTGATCGCTCTTCACCTTTTGATCGATGAAAGTGTCACGCCGTCAACGATTTGTAAATGCATATAATAGCGCATATTTGTTGTAGTGTCTTAATTTATCTCTTCGATTGCTCGCATCTGTCGAATCCGGTCACTAAATGATAGCTGCTGTAAATAATGGCAAAAGACTTCGAAGCGAAATTGCTGTGGGGAGACATTCTCCCGTCCCGTTCCACTTACGCGAGCATTAAGAGACAATCGTGATTATGTGCGCAAAGCTGCATCCCGTGCGAGCACCATTTCTTTCCTCTCCAGTACGTTAAAAATCTCACGCTCGTTCGTTCCGCTGAAATAGCGGCAGTCTGATTGCCGATTCTCTTGACCGAGAATGTCGTCATTAAAATTTGCTGCGAAAAATTTCGTCGCTAACAAAGTCTCACTGATATATAATAATAAACTAACTAACTGATATATAATAATAACTAATAAATATAAACTGAGATATATAATAACAGTTAAAGATAATCGATAAATTTGATAAAGCCATTATAGACGTAAATAATGACAATTTGAAATAGACTGATGAGAATGAATGATGAGAAAAAATTTTTATGCAAATTTATATACATATCTGATTTTGCAAACTGCGTGCCGAAATCTTTCGATCTTCAATCATAAAGAGAACTCTTATATAATATTATAGATATCTTTCGTGTTATGTTTCAGATACTTTAAAGTCTTTCGTTTTTAGAATCATAATGAGGCTCGCAATCCTCCTCGTCCTCGCGATCGACCTGGCGAACAGCCAGCTCAATTACGAAGGAAATCCGTTTACTGAGTACACCGAATACATCGCGGAGGAGAGCAATGTTTCCGAGAGAGCAACTAAGAAAAATAACGTTTCAATCGACCTGCCCAATCCCGAAGTATCGTCTCATTCTCAGAAGCTGTATCCGATCGTAGAATCCGAAAGCGATGAGCGTTCACAGCAAGCGGAAACCAATAATCTTCTCAAATCACAGATTTCGTCTTCGGTTCAAACCTTTCAATCGGATACGTCTGCTCGACAATTTCGACAAGATTCTTCTGGAAACACACCGATCAGTCAGGCGGAGGTCGCACTGAACACATTCTTAAACTCTAAGACACCCGAGGAATCTCGCTTGTCTCTCGATCATTATCTTCGTAGTCAACAGTCGCCGGGAGTTCAATCGCGATCTTCGGATGCAATCATCAATCAGGAGTCATCGAAGTCAATTGAGCCGCTCAATCCTCAACCAATTTCTCATATCGAGCAACAACAATTGCTAGTCCCTCAAATAAACCAGCAACAACAAGTGCAGCAACCGTCACAAGTAGACCAAGTCCAGTTGGTGCCACAACTAGTGCCACAGGTCGATCAGCGGGAACAAATGTTGCCGTCTGCTGGCCAGACTTACGGCTATATGGGACAACCAGCCGTAGTACAGCCTATAATCAGGGCACCAGCTGGAGTTGTCCTAGCACAGAAAATATTACAACCAGTGCCACTCGTACCCGCTTTCCAAAGGAACGATATGATAACACCAACAATGTGGCGAGAGAGAATGAGGAGGCTACGTGGGAAACCATTTTCCTTCGCGCAATCTAGAATAGGGCCGGCATTGTATCAAGGGCCAATCGCAGGTGAGAAAACACATCTTAAAGAGAAAAGACTAACGAGCCGTTTCGATAAGAGGCAAATAGTTTTAGTTGCGAGAGAATAATATTTTTTTATGAATTGTTATTCAAGAAAGAAAAAGTTTTTTGTTCTCGATGGATGATTTATGTTTATCGAGTATCTCCATCCATTATTTATATCTTTTTTTTTTGTAAAAGAGAATGATTCTTTGTTCATACTAAAAGTTTTATTATTATTCAATTTATTCTGTTTTATTTACTCATGTTTAAAATATTTATCTCAAATGCGTTGTTTGATAAAAACATTGTTTGATAAAAGTATAACTTTTTACTTGTTACAAGAATATTGTTATGTGTTACGTCACATTGCACATTTTTAACAGATTTATGCGGAAAGAAAGAATGAATAAGCACTTTTCATTATATCATCTTTTTTTTAAAACTGATTATACATTTGCGGATTCCTAAATAAAATTTACGTGATAATATTGCATTTATGCATGAATATAATTCAACTTCACATATCCTCGATTATTTATCATTATTCAGTTATATGCTATCATAATTCAGTTATCAGAAGAAAGTCAATATTCTTATGCATATTAGAATGCATAAGAATATTATGCATATTAGAATCAACTACACGATGATTAATTAATTTTTTCTTTCGATAATGAACGAATAATAATAGCATACTTCTTTCAAATGGATGTAGATAGAATATACTTGCGAATAAATTATATAATTTTTTTCTCTATAATGTTAATTGTTTTCTGGACGTCTCAGTTCCTTTGAAGGCCAAGGCACCAATGGAAGTGATCTACACGAAACCACCGGGTCTTCACCGAGGACCGCCTATTCTCAGCAACCCACCGGTTTCCTATGAGGATGCGAGCGCCTGGTTTCCTGACTCCGATCAACCGCCTTCCCACAAGGACGTCTATTATTCGCAGTTGTACGCACAGTCCTACGATCCTCACTATTATAACTACATCGCTGCGACCGGTAAGATCCGGCCGTATTTATACGGAAAGTTAGGCAAACATCAAGAAGAACAGGAAGACGGTATCTGGACGGAGTTATATCGCGGCTTCAAGAAGCATGGTCTGAGAAATATCATGACGCCAACTTTTCTGTTGGGCATGACGCTACCAGTGGTGACTCTGATGCTCTCCGCCCTCGTGCAGAAACGATCCCTCGCACGATCCGACAATGCGAGGGCGTTAGACCAGGAAGACGCTTTACAAGAATACCTCGAGAGATTGCAGAGGGCGATTAAGTGTTACGGTAAGAATTCCCTTGACGAGAAACTAGACGAATGCTAAAATCAAGGATGTGTCTATTTGGATATGAATATCGAGAGAATATACGCGCAAAAGATAGCCCAGTTAGCGTTGACAGTTGCATTTAATTATTCAGACAATAACATGTAAAAATTTTTAATGTTTCTAGTACTAAAACTACTTTAATATTCAAACTATTTATACATTGATATATTAGAATATCGGATTCTTTCTCTGTACATTATCTCGCATTTTCATTTTATTTAACGAGACTGATGTCCATTTTTACTTCCAATGTAGATTAACTTTAATCTCGGTTTAATTTATTCTTCGTTCTTTTCTAATTCTTCGTTCTTTTCTAATTCTTAGAATTAGAAAAAGATAAAAAGTTAAACTAAGAAATTAAAAAAGTTAATCTACATTAATAGAAAAGGGATTCAGATATGTTTGATTCTGAGATTCGTTTATTTAACTGCTAACCTAGTTTGAAGTAAGATCGCTGCGTTTTGCGATAAATATACGTGAAAATAAGAATTTTTATACTTAAATCATAATAAAAATAATATTCTTAAAATCGCGTGTAGTTTGACATAAACGTGTAATTGCATTTAGATGGAGACTGGCCATATTGATCAAGTACGATAATTGCAATCTATATGTAGAACGTTAATACATCTAAAGAATAATATTATAGGACATTACATATATACATACATATATTACGTTTTTAGGAAAATTGCATAAATATAATGTATTAAGGATATCGAAAAGAAAATTACAAAGCAAATTACATCATAGAATTAAAAAAATAATTGTGATCGCAATGCATATATTTATAAAAAAGTGTTTTAAAGTGATTTTTCTCAACCGAAAAGTAAGGTTTCAGACAAATATTTTAGTTTCCGTACGACCAAATGACCGTTTCCAACGGAAAATATGCATAAATGCGTAAAAGCGTTTTGCACACGTTACACTATATCCGCTGTGTTACTGTAAGCTGTCACTGTAACATAAGTCTAATGACACACGAACATTCCCATGATGTGTTATTAGTGTATTACGTAAGATCCACGTCCCTCCCCTGTCTGTCTTAAGTTGTTAGTTGCTGTGTGCTAAAATAAAAAGAAGAAAAGATAAACTGCTAAAATTACTCTTCGTCTCTTTTGGATTAAATTTAGAAGAATTAAATAGCGAAAAGCAAGCTAGACTTGCCGATGTTACTGCATCAAACACTGTGTACATATAACGTGTATCTAATATATACAAAGATATATAATACACTTGTGTTAATTAAAGCATATATTATGCATACTTCGTTTACTGTTTCTGACGCAATAAACAGTTCCCACATTATCCATCAACCCCGGGAAATCAAGCGCGGAAATCTTTCTTTCTTTTTTTAGGAAGAGGAATAGAGGGAGGCATGATAGAAAGTGAAATCTTCATGAGAACTAAACTTTCGCGTTTCAATCATCGTGCACCTGTTCACCGAATGAAGATAAATTGAAAGAAGGAAAAACTAATTACTAATTATCGCTCCAACAATCTTAATTATTTATTCTTTTATATAAATGCGATGTCTCGTTTCGTAACGACTATTGTTCTATTGGTTCGTGAATAATTGAGTTATACGTTGGAAGAGAAGAGTGATTTATCTTCACCCTGCGATGCAGCTGAAGTGGGACTGGAGCTTCGAATTCTAATCTCAAACGCGCGTTGCAACCCACGCCTTTTATCGCGTATACGGTCGCCTAATTTACGAGCTTATTAATATATTAGTTCGGGCTAACGCGTAATTGACCTTGCTGTTAAATTGCTAATCCGACATTGCTCGCTAGAATTGCCTTACATTCAAGCCGTTACGTCTGTTGAAAAATATATCACGCAAGTTTTCGAGCGCATTCTTTTGTATTATGCAACGCGCGCATTCAAAGGGAAAATGATAAGTTATAAGTTGTAAGGAGCTTTATCTATAAAGTTTTATCGTAAGTATACAAATTTTTTTAATTTCGCTAGTAATTCGTGTATAACTCATAAATAATTCAAAGTGATATCTTTGCTAACGGATTTTATCTATTTTATAGCAATGTGATTATCGAAGTTTTAAGTTTTTTGTATTATCTTAAAAACATATGACATGTGATTAAATGCAGAACAATATAGTAAAATTTAGTAATTGTATTGCAATTTAGTAAAATTTAATAATTATATCGAAAATAGAATCGATTTGATGAACGATTCGAATGCAGAGAATTTCACCGCCACTATTTTATCAATGTTTATCAATAATTAAATGAGAAAATTAAATATTATAATAGATAAAACAAGAACATTTTTGTGTAACTGTAAAAATGTAAGAAAAAGAAGATTAATTATAACTTACAGACTAAATACATATTTGTATAAGGATGAGCTCCACAGTTTAGAAAGTAATACTAATCAGATCGACGTATCAGAATTAAGCTGGTTATGCCGGTTATGCCAGTTCTGTTCGGCGAAACACGATGTTATAATACTTACTTCTACGATCTCTATCTCAATCTAGAACACTAAAAACCAGTCAGCGTGTGTAAACCGTTAACAATAAAATGTAGGTCGCGTATACGAGTATACTTGTTTTTAATTAGCAACAAAGCTGTCGGTTTAACTAATTAAAAACAAGTGAATAAAAAGGCTGTCTGTCATGGCTCGTAGTATCTTTCGAATGTTTTCATGAATTATAATCTCAAATTTACAAAAACATTAAATAAAAAACATTAAATATACCTGTATATGAGTATTAAAAATTAGTGATCTATTTTCTGTTTCTGCACTCGAATTCTTTTTTTTTTGCTTTCGACAAATATCAAACATATATATCTATTATACATATATATCTCATTTTCCAAAAGTGTAAAAAAAAGTTCAGTAAAAAAAAAAACAGACCTTAAATACATAGAATTATACATAGAATACACTCTATTGTTTTATTTTATATATATAATACTTATTAATTGAGTTATTATCAAAGTTCTCTCTCTTTTTTTTAAAATAAATAATTTCTTGAAAAATTTTTCTGATATATACGTACATATAAAAATTAAAAAGCATCTAGCAAAGCATGATGTTTAATTAATTTATTAATTTAAGAGCTTTTAAATAAGTATCATTTTTCAATTTTATTTCTAAATTGCAAAAATATGAAATCGAAATTTCGCAAAAATAAGATTTCGAATATTAAGGGGTTGAATTAATTATCGCAACTTCTAACTTTCATGACTGATATCAGGGAGGGTTGGGAAACTTACATCGTATGAAGTTACTTCTGTCCGAACCGTTGCCAAATTGATTGCAATCGAATTATTTAATCGAACGTTTGATGGCTCAGCTCAAGGGTCATGAGACTCAGCCATCGTGTTGTCTGTAGCATGAATAATTAATTATACGTTGTTGACAAGGTCAGCGTGCAAATTGTACATCCTACAAAGTAGGCATTGCATAAAATGAATACCGATCACAACTTTTAAAGAAAGTAAAAATACAAAAATTTGACATATTTATTAAAATAATATTTAACGGAATTGGTTTTTTTAAAGACTGTAAAGAACGGTGGATAAAATAAACAAATCTGCAATTTATTAAAATAAATTCTAATTTGCTCCATAAAAGTCACACTCTACATCGTGAGAATTCTACATTTGAATTCTACATTACAATTAAAAAATATAATATAGATATTGCTCTCGATGAAACACATGCGACACATATAATAATAGTCTCGTGTAAGTGAGATACATTATACTAAAGCATGTATTATGCAATAATTTTATGTATATGTTATGATATATATAATATACATATATACAAATATATATAAACTTTATAATTTTAAAAAATGATTATAGATTATATACATATATTTTTACATATGTATATATATATATATATACGTATAACGTGTATCTATATGTGTGTGTTTATACTTACAATTAGTATAATGTATCTCTTTTTTTCGTTAACTATTATGTAATGCTGATGACAGAAGCAGAACTTTTATTGGCATGTGATCGATGAAGCTTTGATGCCTCATGATACCTCATTGTCGCAAATGAATGATAAGCCGATTTGTTCACGATGTTCGTTCACACTCTATTTAACTGGTCAGTCTTTGTCTCGACAGACATTAAGCATTGTTGATTATTATATTTGATCTTATCGTTGTGTTACAATCGCGTCGTGTAAGAGCAAGTACAAAATATAAATGTGCGCTTTTACCTTCGGATTAGCTTGTAATCAATCCATGCGACTTTTATAACTTTTATACATAGGATGTCTCAGCACGAATGGCACTTTAAGAATAAGTATTTTAGTTTATAGTCGATTAATTTTAGTGAGAAAATTTAATAATCCCTTCTTAAATTATTATTTATTTCGAAATACTCTATATAAAAAAAATTAATAAATCAAAAAGAATGTACTCTATAAAGAATTTACTCTATAAAATTAAACTTCAGATCTTCAAAATTGAGAAACAGTTTTAGAACTGTTTAATAAAATTTTTATAAATTTTACCTCAGCCTTTCAAAAATTAAAAATATAATTTCGGAAAATAAATTCTCGGTGATTTTTTCAAATTCATTGATTTTTGTAGATTTATTTTTGTGACCAAAGATAACAATATTCCTTAGCTTTGGTTTATTGTAGCAATGAAAAATGTATATCTTTTTTATTTACTTGCATTCGTTAAAAAGCTGCATTTATTTTTAAGACTAGACCTGACTATATACATATACATATATATGTTATTAAAGTATAATCTACTATTCATGTGTTATTTTGAGTATAGATTATACTTTTGCATACAATCCTCAGACATAGTATATTAGCTGCAAATTTTAAGAACAATCGAATCGAACTATGTCTATTATTTATCTATTATGGAAACTTTACATATATCACTTTGCGTTGCTTTGCATTGCTTTCGACTAAACGAGGCGTAATTATGCACAGTGCACTTGCAGATCAAATATGTTCAGTTCAGTTTACGATACAACTATGATATAATTAATTATAATAATGCATTTAGAGATGATTCATGTACAATGTCAATCATCTAATAAAATTTTGTTAAAGCTCTAAAATTATTCTCGGAACGTGTATCGGACCATTATCTAAATAAAGTTTTACTTTAATAGTCCAAAATGTATTAAAGTTTGTAATAAAATCCTTTATATACACATATATATATATATATATATACAGTTGAATATCCCTTATACATACACACACATACACACATATATATATATATATGTATGTATAAGGGATATTCAACTGTATTTACAATAACATAACAATATCTGTTTTTATTGTTCTATCTATAATATAAATTAATCTGAATTTATTTCTTTTTCGTAATTCTTTTCTTCAATTGATACAGTTCATTAAAACGTATTCGTTTTTTGTCAAGTAGGCAGTTTAAAAGAATCAGAAAGATATAGACAAAAGAGCAAAATAATATATTACTTTAATAATGTATTATAGCCTCTCTTATTTTCCGTTTCTCCGCTGCGAAAACGTCGTCTATAATGAAGGCTAACACGTTCTAAAAGATTATTTGCTATAATACTCACATTACCTTGCACATTTCCTCTCTCTCTCTCTCTCTCTCTCTCTCTCTCTTTCTCCAACGATATAATTATCTCTAAGGATATAATTATCTCAAGGTTATCTATTATGCTAACTTATTCAAACTTCTCTTCTTTAAACGCGAGATTAATGGCTTGCCCGACATCCTTTACGATAAATGCCGGCTTACATAAACCATCATCAACTGGTAAGAAATCCCTGGGACTATGTTCAGGTATAAATTTGGAATCTCGTTGATGTACACCAGTCTCAACTAAAATACTAATGCAGGCCTTTGCGCTAGGATCTTCCTTGGTTTTCCCAAGGAGTTTTTCTAGGCTGCGGGACATAGTCCCCTCTCCAGACTCATACCGGGATAAATACTTGTCATATAGATTTGCGCCAAAAATGTCGGTGTTAATATTGTCGCTATAAAAACGTATGTAGAATATATATATATATTATGATATTTTGTAATATATATAAATTATATGTAACTATATCTATTAATCCATTTAATCAATATTTCTATTTGATACAAACCCAATAGCATAAATTGTATCGATATTGTCAATGCCAATGCTTTTGGCATGATTAATAAGCAGTTGATTGGCATGGTAATACGTAATCTCACTAGGTTTTCCAACTAGAGCAGCGTATGTCATATCTTTATTGGTGACTTTCTTGTATAAGTTTTCAAGACACAATAAAAAAGCACCATGGCCATATCGTGGAATCGGTGCTTCTGATGCCCATAGCAAATCCATGTTGCATGCCAACACTGGAATGTGCGGATACGGAATAGCAGTAGGTAATCCTGTGGGCATTCCATTAGTAACTAGAAGATCTATCATTAATTGCAACGATGTTTCCCAATTTATTGGTTCACTCAAGAGCAAGATTCCCTCGATTTGTGGGAAATTTGGATCAATCGGACCACAAATTGGATTTCTTTTTTTTATGTTTATATAATCTAAGCATGGAAAGTTTTTTACTACTTCTTCTATAGTTATTGTTTTCTTGAAGCCCAATTCTCGGGCTATATCCGTTATTGGGCCTTGACCAGATATAAGAACTTGTTTGTTATGTAGATAATCGAACATTTGCAATGGTGAGTGAGCCAGAACAACTTGTGACTCCGTGACTTCGACGCCGATCCATTTTGACAGCTCTATCGCTTTCTGACTACGCAGCGAATTCCCACTGTTAGTAACAAATAATGTGGGAACGCGAAATTTTCCGTTGTTTCCTTGAAGCCGTTTGAAAGATTCTTTTACCGGTGGCAGTATTTGTTTTCCACGTATTATCACACCATCAATGTCAAAAAGTAAACCAAATTTTGGTTTTGTACTTAAATGCTGCGGACAGAAAAAATAAATCTATATTATTTAAAATAAAATACATTTGAATCTTTACTAAATATAAAATACATTTGAATCTTTTAAAACTTTTAAAAGCTGTACTTGATACATTTATCACATTAAAGGCCGATTATTCCACTTTTTGAAATTTTATTTGTGAGATAAATCTAGTATGCATACGTAATTGGTTGGGTAATCTTGCTTCTTCCAATCAAGGTAAAATTTATCAAAAAGTGGAATAACCGACCCTAAGATATTTATATTTCTATCTTGAAGTAGCATAAATACAAAAATATTTTTATTTCATAATAAAATACTTCTAAATAAATTTAAAAAATATATAGTATTACACACAAAGACATGTATTTTTGCAATTCATAAAAAAATACAATATATATTCTATTAAAATTATATAATGAACCATAGTTAATAAAGTTATTATTATAAATATTACAGCATTTTCTTGAAATATTCTTGAGATCTATCAGAAATAATCTATCAAAAAATTTATCAAAATCTATCAAAAGTAACTGAAAAAGTAACTAAAAAAATTTAATTCAAATAAAAATTTTGTTATAAAATATGTCAAGAACTTTAAATGATAATGCTCGTTAAAACATTGATAAATCGTTTATCAGTAATAATAAGAAAAGATTGAGATCAAATAAGTCGATAAAAAAATAAGCAAATACAACTTCTGCTGAATAATATGTGCTACAGTGTTACACCTGAAAAAGTAAATGTATAAATAAGTATATAAGTTGTATATAAAACTAAAAATAATGTATCATACAATGACAAAGTTACGAAAGAGTATTATATAAAATACGAACAATAATAATGTACAGTAGTGACATGTATTCGCGATCGTGTTCTGGAGCGCGCCGAAATGAAAAAGAAAAAGAGAAATCTATAGCCAAAAAAAAAAACAAAAGGGATGGATAGATCAATCGTGACTGATCATGATAGCCGCGCTAAAAAAGAGAAAAGTCAAAAGTGCCGGGAAAACTCACTCTGACTCCGGTGATCCTCGCGATGTTCATCCGTAGGAAGACGTTGGCGATCGCCATGTCTTCCCGTTTCTTTCAATAAGCAAACGATGAAGCGACGACGTGCGGACGCGATCCCGTCGCGACGACCTCAAAACACTCGCAGGCCGCCCGTTGCGGCTTGATTATGCATAATGACACGCTTTGAGGTTATATCAACTTCACGACGCACACTTCGCACGTACTGTTCGCACGTGTCGTAAGAGGACCTGATGCGATGACACGCAAATGGAAGACGGGGAAGGGGAGTCTTTCTATCAGCTGTATTTCTTTGCACTTGTTTGCACTCTCGGCATTCAAAACAAGATGATCAATTTAGTAATAGAGTTGTATATAGTTTTGTTATAAACATGGATAGAATTATTAATTTTTTATTGTTTAATGTGAAAAGGATTAGATTAGGTCAGTTGTATAATTAAATATATTCGTTTAAGCAATTCTGCCGGCTGAATTAATCACTAATCAAATTATAATTGGAGTTCGGTCAAAGTCTAATGTCCATTTCTACCAATACAGATTTACTTAAATCTCGGTTTACTTGTTATCTTTCTCCAATTCTAAAAATTAGAAAAAGTAAAGAGTATAAATTAAACCGAGATTAAAGTTAATCTACATTTTTGATATATAAAATTTGACATAAGAGATTTGTTTGTTTCTGCACTTTATAGATTTCGTGCGAAAAAGAGAGAAAGAGAGAAAAAGAAAAGAAAGAAGATATATAAAGAATACGAGCATAATAATAATGAAATTTTTTGGATCCATTTCCGATCTTTCTTTTTCTTTCTATTTTTTCGACTTTTTAAAATTCTTATTTATTTCAAATGTAAAAATATAATGTGCGGAAAAAGACAAATTGCTCCGATTAAAGCCGAGATCATCGCTTCGGCTCGAGATCAATATTTTCATCGTAAGCAAGAGGTAGAATTCTCGTCGTCGACGTTCGTGATGTTGGCAACGCTTCCATTGGCTTCCACGGAACATTGTGCCGCGCAGCATCAACGGAGATAAATAAGAATGCGGCGCTGTATAAGAGATCAGGGTTAGGTTTAAACGTTGTACACTCACCGATTGGAGATTTTGTTCAAAATGTTTATTAAGCCATTCAAAGTCAAGACCAATTACCAGCTAAAGGGAACTGAAAGGTTCGTGATATTTTTCGAACGTTTTGATAATCCTTATTGTTTCCTAGTTGTACATCAGTTAAATAAATTTTTATTATTATTATCCTTTTTCGATATTTTTTATATATTTTTCTATAGGACATATATATTTTTTTTACAGGAATAAAATAGAAGGGAATTTGCAAGTCTGATTATAATAATCAAATATCTTAAATGAAACTTATTTTTACAATAAATTTGAATATGTTTTATTTATAATATATTTGTGTGTGTGTGTGTGTGTGTGTGTGTGTGTGTGTGTGTGTGTGTGTGTGTGTGTGTGTGTGTGAAAAGAGACATTTTATT
>Ga0157364_1004423_pt1 | contig 14032 bp, 6 predicted proteins | sample AttsexASBM2_FD_111476 | JGI IMG/M metagenome (GOLD analysis project Ga0157364, IMG submission 111476) | Fungus gardens microbial communities from leaf cutter ant in Ribeirão Preto, State of São Paulo, Brazil - Atta sexdens ASBM2 | ecosystem: Host-associated > Fungi > Mycelium > Unclassified ... | reverse complement strand
TTTCTATTGATATATATAAATAATAATATAAATATATATATATATATATATATATATATATATATATACATATATTTGAGCTAAAAAAAACGGTCCTTTTTTCCATTACGCAATGATTATAAGGATAATATTATCATATTTTTAACTTAAATTTCTATATATTTTACATTTAAGAAATTAACATGATACTATTCGATGGAGCAACGCTTTAAGAATCTACTTTTTTAATTGCAATACCATGCTTTTTAATGGAATTATGAGCAATTAAAGTTAGAATGCTCCTTTTTAATTCGCGAATTATTCAAGAACAAAAATCGTAGAAACATTTTTAAAAAACACCAAACTTTTACAATATAGATAGTCGAAAATTTTCGCAATTTTTTTGGCATGTGACAAGTCCACAACTGAGAAGAAAAATTTTCTTTTTTATATAGCAACTCATAATTTGCTATACTAAAGTCGAGATTTCAAACTTTAAAACCATTTCTTTAAATTTAAATTTTGACTTTTAACGAAGATATTGTATTTAATTTTGAGCTAACAAAACATCACAAAACTTTTCCTCCAACCCAGTATATCTTTGTAATTAATTAATGAATTGCAATAAAACTTTGCATAATAATAATAATAACTTTACATAAATATAAGTTATATTTTAAAGTACTTATTTAAAGTACTTATAAAGAAAATTAAATTTGTATCATTTTTTTAAATTTTAGTTTATAACAATAACAGTAATAATAAATAAAATAAATAAACTTAAAAATTATAATAACAAATATAATAAATAATAAATATAATAAATAATAAATCATAAAAATATATTGTTCAATAAAAAGGGAATATTTTGAACATTCTATATATATATATAATTTGTTTAATGTATAAATATTAATATATTTAAAAATGTCGCCCATACATCTTTAAATTTTATGTTATTTTAAAAATAATATAATAAAATTTTAAAAATAATTAAATGAATTTAAAATAAAATTTGCTGCAAAAATTTTTAATTATTTATATAAAAATTTTAACATTTTTATATTATATTTACAAAATAAATAAATCATGTTGTAAATCAGTTTGGATAAAGATAAAACATTAGAACAAAAAATGAGGAAAAAATTTACCTTTAAGGGAACTGTTGATAAAACAGTAACCTTATGACCACGAAATGCCAATGCTTTCATCAATGCTTGAAAAGATTGTTGGTGACTGTAACTTGTACTTGGGCAAATACCTAGGATGTTGTATCCGTGACTGTATTGGAAAGTACAGAATAGCGAAATTGATAGCAATACGACTGTCACGACGCGCATTTTGGACACAGAACACTTTCGTTCGTGGATGCGAAACGGCCGTTCAATCTTTTAGGAAAGAATCGAGGTTACCGGTCTCTCGCGTAGGAATTTTTAAAAAGAACTCGAGCGACGGAAAAAAGACGAGGCGGTCCGTATGAAAAATTCAATACATGTTCCACGATCAGTTTGCTTGGGGCTACGGTAAATAAGTGAACGGGATGTCCATTGGTCGGGTGCTTCTCACTCAGCTTTGCGGAAGAAATAATTCAGGCTTGTGCGCGGACCCTATTTTTATGTTCGTCGAGAATACAAAGATGGTATTCATAGGAGTAGATTTCAAGCTATATATTCATATAGTTATCTCTCAATGAGAATAGAGATAATGAGTCGTTATCATTTGAATTTTCAATATAAATCGTTAAAAATGCCGTTTCATTGCGATGTAGCAGTAAAATTCGACAAACAGCAGACAACAATTTAAAACACTTGAGGCACAAAATTCAATAAATATCGTTTTTGTAAAAAAAAAAACGTAAATTATGAAAATTCAAAACACAAACACTAATAAATAGATATTTAGTCAAGTTTAAAAATTATGAGCAAATAATGTATTCTGTTTTATAATTATTTATTATGTAAGATTTTAAATAAGATTTATGTAAGATTTATGTAAGATTATTAAATTATTAATTATGTAAGAAAGAATATATACGAGAAATCATCACAGTTTACAGAAACAAGTAATAATTTGCTAGTGATCAAATAAACACTTTAATTAACATACTAGCGTCAGTTCCTTGTGATACAAATACTGAAAATGTTAAAATTATAGTTTATTTATTAAAAATACAGAAAATATTAATTTTAATTAATTTTAATTAATAAATATTTAATATATATTGTGAAAACAATTTATTTAAAAAATTTTGCCATTTATTGAAATTTTTGAGCAATACTGTATAATAAAAAAAATCTGATATCGTATTAACGTAGTTAAATCTAGAATTAGAATAGCTAAATCAAAAATAGAATTTACAAACGCGGTAATAGAATTTATAAACATGATTACAAAACGGAAGATTACCTATTTACAATATAAATTTAATTTCTATAAATTCAATTTCTTAATGCATATTTGTATTATTAATTTTAGATATGATAATATTTGATATAGTTATTATAACATCGATTAAAAATTGATGCAGATACGATGTATACATAATAAAAAAGAATGGTTTCCCTGGAAATTTTTTTTATAATTTTTTTTATGATTTTTATTATTGGAACATTTTTCAAAAATACTCGAAAATATTCGGAAAGTCCACATCTTCTATCAGAATTCTTCATACATGTGGATTCTGAAATATTCTGAAATTTCTCATCCCATAATTAAAAAAAAATTTTTTTAAATTTCTTAGATTTTATAACATTTCATCAGAAATTATACATACTTACAAAAATCATAGAAATTTTATGATTTCAGAAAGAAATTAAAACAAATAACTGAATTTATGATTGTCACTCCTAATTTAATCTTTACCGTACAGAGCCGACAAAATGTCATTGTAGCATTAGACAAAGATACGTACATTTCAAAAGTTAATGATATGCTACGTGATGTTAACACATATGAAAAAGTTAACAAAGATTCAACTAGAAAAATTTCTAACAATTTCAGAGATTTATTTACTAGATGGAAAGATCATGAATACATTACATCGAAATATAAATATTTAAACATTAATGATTACTTTCTATCAGATGTTCTCCCCAAGGTACATGGAATTGTCCCTTCAGAATTATTGTTTTTTCGATAGACAGTTCTCTCTACAACTTTTCTGTTTTTTTACACAAAATCTTATATAAAAGCATGTCAGTTACGATTTAGTAAATAAACTAAAAAACACACACCTTGATAATGATTACTGTTTGATATCTTTAAATGTGATATAACTTTTTACAATCATACACACAGATTTGATTATAGAGAGCAAAAAATGGAATTTCATTCAAAAAATAGAATTTCATTTCGAACTAATATAATATATCAAGAGATGAATTCCTGAAAACAGTTCGGCTTGTATTAGATTCAACTTATTTTAAATTTGACAATTGCATATATAGGCAGAAATTTGGCATATCGATGGGCTCTTCTTTGCCTGTGATTGCCGATTTAGTATTGCAAGATTTAAAAAGAATGATGTTCATTTGACTTCGAAATATCTTTTTACTAGGATGCACTGGATCGTATATCGAATATCGGATATCCGGGCAGAATGTAACATCAGATATCCGATCGGATTCCAAGAAAGTGTCTTCTAAAAAAAAGACTTATAGGGAAAAAGCTTGTAATTTTGCAACAATGTATAAAATATTATAGCATCATGAATATACATACTTATTTCTAGAACATTTGTATAAGAAAAAATCAACAATTTAATGATATCAAATTTCAACCGGATACTTTCCCGAATAATAGTGATATCCGGCTATTCAGTCGGATAATAAAAAAGTGCTGGATAAAACCGGATACTGGATACTTTCCGGATATCCGGTGCATCTCTACTTTTTACTACAGATTTGTTGACGACATAAACATGATTATACCAAAAATAACTCAAACTGTTATTGACAAATTTATCATTCAAGACAATTTACTTTAGAAATAGGTAACAGCACAATTAACATTTTAAATACTACTATCATTATTTCAAACAATAGAATAATTTTCTACTGATATTAAAAACTTATCTTTTCAGATAGACACCTTAATTTTTGTCTCGGCACCTCTTACACGAAAGAGAGGCATAATAATTAATTTGACAGGGCCTTCTTCAGTTCTCATCCTATTGTCCATAAAAAAAAATTGGAATTTATTATTAATATTCTTCTCATCAATGATTACCCATTAAAGTTTGTCTTTGATGCAATTTACAAAATCAAACATTTAATTAACAACAAAAAAATTCATATCAATCATGACAAAGATACCACAAAAGATAATAAAAATATAGTCATGGTTTACTCATACATTGATAGCATTTCTAAGAAATTTAAAACTGTTACCAAAGATTTAAACTCCAATCTCTCTTTTTTTAACTTGAACAAACTTCAATGTGTAATCAAAGCGCATAAACACCTTCTTTCTATTTCATTTAAAAAGAACGTTGTCTATAAAATTTCGTGCAATGACTGTGACACAACCAATGTAATCAAACGTCCAGACAACTAAAAACTAGAATTTCGGAACATAAGAACCATAGACTACCTGTAGATGTGCATATGTTCGTGCATTCAATTATAACCAAATATAGATTGTAACATGGATTTAATTGGAATGAAGTTGAAATCTTAGACGCCGTACGTAATTACAACAAGAGATTAATGTCATCGGAGATGATATACATAAGAAACAGAAGAATGGAATTAATAGTCGAACAGCACAGAATTTTTAGATAAGACATATGTATCTCTCCTCAATTTGTAACGGACTATAACGTACCTATTTGTAACGGACTATAGCGTATCTTTCACATGCATATAAAACATAATAATTTTTTTTTACAATAATTTATTTTGTACATTTCATTAACTTTAGAGGATAAATCTATTACCTCCTCAGTTGAATATCGATATTATTCTGACTAATATCTTCATCTTTTCTTTTTAATTAGTAACACAATTTCACAATTTGTTAAATCATAATATCGCTTATTTAATTTTAATATGCTTTTATTATTTGATTATGCCGATAATTTTATTAAAACTATTTACTTTGTTTAATTAATTCGTTATATACTTCGTAATATACTTCGTATATTAATTTTAACAAATAATAATTTTCATCAATATATAATCGTCGTTACATTGTGAGGTAAGTTTTTCATGATATAATTTTTTTTTTAATTTATTTATTATCATTTACAATATAATTAGATTCCTAGTTATTTAATATCATCCAGCTTTCCTGAGTTTTACTCTGTAATTGAAGAATGTCACTGCCACAATGATATTAACCGATATTTCTATATCAATGATTTTTCTACGATTTATGGATAACAACGTATTGTATTATCTATCGAATTTTTGCTGAAGAAGGCTAAAAGATTAGCCGAAACATGTACAGTCAGAGCTTTATATGGATCCATAAGTAATAACCTATCACTCGGTGAGTAGCTGCATTTTGAAACTCATTTAAAAAAGATGTTGCAACTTTTTAGACTCTAACTATATAAGTATTAATATAATATAGAATATTTAAAAAAAAAAAACAGAATTATTATTTTTGCGTTTCCTTCGAATTTTTAAAGTGAGACAAGAGTGCCTCGTTTGCCACACCGAAATTCTATAGATAGCTTAATAAAATTAAAAATCTGTCGTTTTTTTAGATCTAGATAAATTTTTATATACTATAGTAAAATTGTTCTTTCGTAAAACATAATATCATGGTACATTTTGTAAAGAAATAAATATAAAATATTCAAATATTACATGAAAAAAAAAATAGAAAGAAGATGCACTAAACGAAAAAATATAAACGCATGAAAAAATAGCTAAAAGACAAATTACTCATTGATGCACTATTATCTTAGACATATGATTCGCCCTTTCTTTTCTTGTTACAAGGAGAATAGGTTGGTAAAAAATGAAAAAATGGTGCCTCATTTTGAAAGAAAATGTAATCATGTTTAAAGAATTATTTATTCCTAATTATTTAAAATTATTTATTTAGATTTATCCTCAAAACGTTATATTTGATTAATTCTTTTTATTATACAATTTATATAATCTATAACCTTTTAAGAAAATAATGATTATATAGGACTCTCAATCATTAAATATTAATATACATATAACTACAACATAAATCAAGACTAATGAAAGTCAAACAAGTGATCAGGCGTAAGATCTTAAAATAATGAAATTATGAATCCTCTGTCGATAAATGATGTCTTTCTTATCTTGAACAAATGGAGATACTGATAGTATGATAGTAGATAGTAGCGCCTGATGTCTCGGCGTTAAACATGGCGCGAGACACGGACGTGCCTCCTTTACAGAAACCAGCGAGTTGCATCAGATCGAGATTATCGGATCTCGATAATGTCCTAATCGAGTCTACATTTTTTCAACTCACTTTGGAGTTCTTCTCACTGAGGAATTCTCAGTAGTATAGATGTATCTATATATAACGAAAAGATCATCCAAAAAGATTATGTTATTTACAAATTGCCAGAGATGAAGTGATATAAATTCTGGCTATACAAGAAAACCAATTAGTATGGAAAAATGTAAACACTAAAATGTAGAGACATTCATCTTACAAAGAAACACAATCAATGGGCTCTCTCCGATTTAAATGAGGTTTTAGTATGTTGTTCTATGGACAAAAATAGGAAATATGTATTTTTTTATATCTGTTGAGTCGCATCGTAAAGGGGTGAAAATCTCCCTTGAAAAAAAATCGATCTTTTTCTTTCGAATATCTTCGAAATTATAAGAAAAAGTTTTTCAGAATAAAAATTGAATGATCAAGAGTATTTTAGAACTACAACAAATTTTAGAAATAAAACAAATTTTTTACAATTATTTATTTATTGTATACCCCCATACCCCTATTTTCAAAAATTTTTTATTTTTATATGTCGAAAATTAAAGAGCATTTTACGCTGAAAATAACGATGTATATTAAAATCACGTTCCGAAAAATTTTTCAAGTATGAACGAAATCATCTTTATATACGCGCTCCATATGTATTCATCATATCGCGTTGGCTGCGCGAAATAGCGATGAAGGCAAATACCACACAATTCGGCACAGTGCACACATAATATCAGTAATGTCAAAAAAAAATCAGTAACACATAATACAGCAATGACTATTAAAATAATTTTTTACATAATATTAATAATAATAATAATAGTATCATAACAATAGTGTCTCTGTTAAATTGCTAAATTAGTCAAATATTTTTGAAGATATATAAAAGATATATAAAAGAATGTATGAAATATTTTGGACAATTAAAAACAAAGCACTAATAAAGAAATTATTACATTTATAAAATTTATTTATTTCATTTTCATCGTAGAGCAGCTAATTCCAATGTTCAATGTTAACATAAATAATATTTTAATAAAAAATAATATAAAAAAAAGAGGCTCAAATAATTTATAAAACTAAAAATAAATATAGAGCTATGAGCAAAGCTAGGTCTTAATGCTATGTATAAAAACAAAAGTTTATTATCACAACTCTGAATATTGTCTAAAAACTGAATATTGTCTAATTTACAAAAGATTGTATTACGTCCGAGTAACTAAGGGAGATAAGCTAAGAAAGGAGGGAGGGGGGGGGCCAAGAAGAGGAAGGCACAGAGTGCGAGGCGCACGGGCTCTTTAGTTCCTAGCGAAAATATTTAATTTACGCGTGAATTTAATTATTTATGAGCATCCGTGATCCTTTCGGGACTCTGTCATAATAATGCCATGCATTGACAGCTCTCGCTTCGAGGATCATCACGCAGTGTCCGTATGGAAGGGAGGCAGATGAAGGAAAAAGCGGTGAGGTGAAAACTAGAGAAAATAACAATGATCAATTTTATTTTATAATTTTTATTTTTACGCTGCAGGCTCCTACCGAGGTGATTCGCGATAGGACTCTTCCCGCAACGAGTTGGGATCCGTGTTGAAATCTGCGTCGGCACAACAGATGTGTTGAAAGAGGAGAGTCTCTGAGCTAAGTATGGCCCGCGGTTTCGCAGGGAGCTCGGATTTGGGGAACTAAAAACCTGCCGGATCAAATTCTCCGTAAGCGTGGTACGCTTTCACTATTCCCCTGAGTTGGTGTTACCACCCTTCGCGTCTAGACCATCTACATGTACATTGAGAAAAAAAGAAAAAAAGGTATAATTGAGCTAATTGCACATTAGCTAATGATCTGTGACCGTACGTGAGAGAAATATGGAGTAAAGAAAAGATGGTGTAAAAAACCGGTGAAGGCTCTTCAGGTAAAGGCGGCGGGGCCCTATTGGAGGGTACTAGCGCAGCTGAGAGGAGCGCGCAGTGCTAAGGGAGAGGATGCACTCAACGCCCAGCTGTTGATCGTGAAGTGCGCGGTTAAGAGCTGGGATAGATTCTGAGCACGGCCCTGCTAGGGCGCTCTGAATCGAAAAAAAAGAGAAGCGAGTAACGCCCCGTGGCGACAGGCGCGAAACGCCTTAAGGTCTGAGAAGAACTTCGTATCTTATTTTTGTGAGCTATCTTATTGTTAGTATGATCGTCACTGGATTCGCGACAACCCTTTTTCATTATGGAATTGGCAAGGTTAAACATCAATAATTACGCATTAAATTTATTTTATTCGAACAAGTTTATTGCTAGTAAAGGAAAGATAACACGGAACCTTAACATTCACAGATTCGGTTTTATATTTGACAACAATTTTTTTGGTTAACTGTTACATGAGAGGTTACGCAGATTTGTAAACTTTCAATGAATCTCGTAACGAACTTATAAGCTACAACGGAACTAAATGTAAGAGAAACCAGTCTGAAAGACTAAGATTTTACGATCAACTTGACGCGTGAGGATAAGAAAATCTTGCAAGTATTATATTAGATTGTCATAAGCTATAATTTCTAAGTTGAATTCTGTTCAAATCTACGGATTCAGTCACGAAATACAATTTATAAGAAAGAGGAAACTTTACTAGTATACAATTCGCTTAGCAGAATACTACAATTTCTAAGTTTGATTTACTCTTCGGACTTAACCGCGAAATACAATTCGAGCGCGAAAATTATAAGGGTTGTCGTCACTTGGGTTGTCGTCAAGCCTGGCGGTGAATAATTCTAAGTCTTAGCGCTACCTTTGCAAAGTATTGATACCGGAGACGCGCGCGACACGATCTGATCTGTATGCTATATACAGCGAAAATAAACAGCGCGTGGACCTTGCCGGCTTGCCGGCCTTATATATACAGAGGTAGCGTCTCACGGTAAGGGTGATGCTTGTGTATCATGCCGTGATTTCGTGGTTTTTCTTATGCCAAATTTTTGATAGATTCAGAAATTTATCGATGTATGGAATGGATTTCATTTGAGATTTTTTTTCATTTGGGTGTCCTTAGTTTTATTCCATCTATTCATGCAGCTGCGCATTGCAACTGCTAATTCTTGCGTGTCTCTGCGTATTCAGCAGCGCGGAAAATTGCTCAGCTGTCCCTGAGTAGTTTTGTGCTTCTGTTTTTCGTTAATCGTTGCATTTATTGTGATTCCGCAAGCTTTTTGTTTAAGGGTCCTTGGGTGATTGACCTGGCTAAGTTTTTAATTGTGTTGATTTCTGTGTGTTATTAAACTGTTGTCAAGGTGATTGTCTATAAAAAGTGATCTCCCGTCTATGCCGTCGTATGAGTGATTGGAAATTGGATTGTTTATATAGTTGGATAATGTATCCAGTGTTCATTGTTTTAATATAATAAGCACCGAGAAATAATGTTTATTGTACATGCTCTGAGCACATGGACGTAGCACTTAACTCGCGTTCACTACAGCGCTGTCGGCGCTTGCTGTTTCTACGATTACGACCGACGTCTTATTTTGAGAAAATTGACAGCCGGACAAACTGTATAAATAAAATTTTTATTTATACAATCTTTTATAAGTTTTTTTAGATAATATTCAGAATTGTGATAATAAATTTTTATTTTTTATAATAACATATTGTAGCATTAAGACTTTGGTTTGGCTCGTAGCTCTATATTTATTTTTAATTTTAATAAAATGTTGAGTCTTATTGATGCGACGCTATGTAAAAAATAGAAGTGCTCCTATGTGCAATATGCTAGTAACATATGCAGCATTAATTGAGTTGATACTGTCAATTTTTCAATGGAAATAACGTGCAAGTGCAATGCTTCTTATCAATTTAAATGGATACAACATGCAATTGTGTTTATCAATATAAGTTAGAAATAACATGTAAGTATGGTGTTTCTTATCAATTCTTGACAAAGGTACTTATTTTACAATACTAATTTATTGCATTTATCAATAACTTTGGTTTTCATATATTTTTCTTTCTACTGTTATTAAGAATGTTCTAATAACCCGCGTAAACTTGCTTATCCTATTTCACTATCAGGAACGTAATGCTTCCAGTAATGAATAAAAAAATCTGACACTTTATGAAGGTGCTAATTCACGATTTGATTCTAAAGCTCGATTTTAGACTTATGGTCGAGGACATATATTGGAATTTCTTCGAAGATTAAAACATAATAATCAAAAAAGAAATTCTGCTGGAATAATATTAAGAGCTCACGATGAAATTTTCGAAGATTGAGGTAGATAGGCGGAAATTAATTATCATTATTTGTGTATGACAAATACAATACACAAATATCGCAGTTTACGAATAGAAGACAGAAATACGGGGAGAATATTGCCTCGTTAGGCTCGAATATCGAAAGATTGTTGCAATCGGCATATCTGGAATATTCGCGATAAAATTGCGTGTGCACAGTTCGTTTTCCGCTCTATCCGACGGGTTTGTAAAAAGAACATTTTAAATTGAAGAAATAACATCTCTCAAAATGGCGATTGAACGAGTGAAAGCAGTAAAGTTGATACAGGAATAGTTTTCAATATAAAAAGGAGGATAATTTTAATCATGAAAAGAAAAGAAGAAAAGTTTTGATTTCGAGATGGAGGAAAAGAAACAAAATGAGCACGATGATAAAAAAAAAATTAATAAAAATTGGATTTAAGAAATTTGAAAAGGGGAGGGATTATATAAAAATAAAAAAAGGTAACGATAAGGAATGTTGGGAATGTGGGACATTTTCGATCTGAATGTCCGGATAAATCGGTAAACCAGGAATAGTTGAGCTTAGTAGGGCTGCGTTCGACTGATTTCAGAGATACCCCGGAAAACAATTATTGTAATAATAATCAATATTCTTTCAGGATTAATAAACGTAATTTAACGAGTTTTTGTTTTCAAGGAGAAATAAATAATACGTTGTACTTTGAGAATCGATACAGTCATGTGTCAATTTTAAATGATAATTTAGTTGAGCCGAATCAGTATAAAATTAAAATAAATAACTGTAATTTAAATATCCCACGGGGGAAAAGATATTGATTAACTATAAAGTGCAAAGATTCGACTAGGAAACTGTTTGGTTGAGATTCTATGTTAGTGGCAAAAATCAATGATGAATGTATTCTTGGTGTAGATTTTCTTGAGAAATTCAATTTAGGAAATATCTTTGAATCTGTCTTTGATAGCAGGAAGGAACAGAGAAAAACGATGTTCAGTTTTCGCGTAGAAAAATCGTCTGATTTTGATGTTCTCTCGAATTTAGGATGTTTTTTCGACAGGGCTTCTGAACATTTAACGCAATTACAGAAAAAATTTTTTGCGGAATTACTAAATGAATTTTGTGTATTTTCTGAGCAAATTGTTGCAGAAAATTGTGAGGTGGGAGAACATGAGATTAATTTGAAAGATTCTCTTTCTATTAAACAGGCTCCTCATCGAATTCCATTTCATATGAGGGAAAAAGTTGATGAAATTATTGAAGAAATAATTATTGAAGAGAACAGGAAGTAATAAAGGAATCTGTAAGTCCTTGTCTGTGAAAAAGAAAGACGGAACGATAAGACGGAATGATATTTTGTGTCAATTATCGTAAGCTAAATGCTATTTTACTAAAAAGGATTTTTATTCTTTAGAGAGTAGATAACATTTTTGATCGACTTTCAAGTAGTTCTTGGTATTCCACATTAGATTTAAAAAGTAGGCAAGTTAAGATTCGACCAGAAGATAAAGAGAAAATTGCGTTTTCAATCGGAAACGGGTTATGGCAGTTTAGGGCCATTCGATTTATGTAATGTCCCCACGACGTTTGAGCGCGTAATGAAACAAATTCTCTGGGAATTACTTTCAAAAATTTGTTATGAGTCTATCTTACAACAATATGAATATTTTTGGTGAAAATTTCAAAGAAATGGTAGAAAATTAAAAAAAAGTATTTTTATTGCGAGAAGTATTTAAAAATCAACACAAAAAATGATGTATTCTTTTTGGACGGAAGGTAAAATATTTAGGGCATGTAATTTTATCTTAGGGAATTTCTACGGATAGAGAGAAAATTGCTGCCATAACCAATTGGCCCCCCGAAACAAGAAGCATTTGCGAAGCTTTCTGGATTTATGTTCCTATTACCGAAAATTTGTAAAAGGATTTTCTTCGTTCGCAAAGCTTTATAGGTTGATTGAGAATCAGACGAGATTTGTATGGGATAAGTAGTGTAACGAATCGTTTAATGAATTGCGATGGGTTCTTAGTTCTTCTCCTTCTTGTCGATCTTGTCTTTTCCACGAGGGAAAGGAAAATTTATTTTGAATACCGACGCGTCAGGTTGCGGAATAGGAGCGGTTTTTTTGTCGCAATTTCATTTAATTTAAAGAATTCTGTTGCTTAATTAGTCGTTCCAAGAGTCAGATTCAACAAATTCTGAAGTAGGCGCATGATTCTCCGTCTGGAGGACATTTCGGAATCAATAAAACCTTGTAGAAGATTCGAAAAAGATTCTACTGGGTGATCTATAAACAGGACGTCGAAAATTGGTGTAGGACCTGTAATATTTGTGTTGCGGTCCGACGGGAAAAGAGAAATTTCCACAGATTTATATATTGGAGTTCCGTTTGAGAGAGTTCAAATGGATGTACTTAGTCTGTTCCTGACAACTTTTTCAAGAAATAGATTTAGAGAAATTTATTGGTTGTAGTTGATTACAAAATGAGAGGCTTTTCTTTTGAAAAACATTCGAGCAAAAACTATCGCAGAAATCTTCTTGAATCGAGTCATCTCGAGTCATGGAGTTCCTTTGGAAATTCATACAAATCAGAGAAGAAACTTCGAGTCCAGGATTTTGTGGGAATTATCACGACTACTTGGGATCAGAAAGACAAGAATGTCTGCTCTACATCCTCAGTCGGATGATCAAGTAGAACGCCAACATCAAACGATCCTGAATTATTTAGCCAAGTTTTTAGCTGAAAATCAGAGGGATTGGGATCGCTGGATTCCAATACTTACTAGCGTATAGATCTTCAAAACACGAGAGTACCGGCGTAACACACCGGCAGAGTTGTATTTCGCTCAGGATTTTAGGCTTCCTACAGATTTATTTCGAGGAAATCCCCCTATATCTGAAGAACAATCAGTGGATGACTATTTAGGCTACATCAAGAGAAAATTGGAAAGAATTCATAATTAAATTAGGAATCGTGTTAATATAAAATCTTCTCGTACTAAAATCTGGTATGATCAGAAAGCCAGGCAAATTCATTTTGAAAAGTTTGTTTGAAAAGTTGTACAATCCTCGAAGGATCAAGGGTAAAGCTCCAAAACTGCAAAGTAGCTGAGAAGATCCATATTGTGTAGTAAGGAAGCTCAGTAACGTTGTGTATTGTATTCGTAAATTCAATAAGTGCAAAAATAAAATCATACATATAGATAGATTAATATCTTATCTAGACGAGAGGAAGAAGATTGATTGTGTAGGAGTTAAAAAAAAATAAATAAACTATACCGAATATCAATTAATTTATTATTTCTGTAGCATAAAAATGCGTGATGTTAAAATTTTTTTGTCGAGTTTCAAATAATGGCAGTCTTTTGGCTTCGCAAACATACCATCCATCGTACATGGCGCACGA
>Ga0157364_1004422_pt1 | contig 14033 bp, 10 predicted proteins | sample AttsexASBM2_FD_111476 | JGI IMG/M metagenome (GOLD analysis project Ga0157364, IMG submission 111476) | Fungus gardens microbial communities from leaf cutter ant in Ribeirão Preto, State of São Paulo, Brazil - Atta sexdens ASBM2 | ecosystem: Host-associated > Fungi > Mycelium > Unclassified ... | reverse complement strand
TGCTCGGCGATTGGTTGTAAGAATTGCATATGCAAATTTGTTTGCTTGCTCTCTCTCTCTCTCTCTTTCTCTCTCTCTCTCTCTCTCTCTCTTTCACTCACTCACTCACTCTTATTTCTTTCTCTTTCCTTTCTCTCTCTTCAACTTTGCGAACAGCAGCCGACGTACGCGAGATGAAAAAGGCGCGCTCGCGTTCGCGCGAGTTCCGCGGCCAGAGAACTCGCCTCTGGCTTGCCGGGCGGAGCCGCGTGCAATCCACGTTTTCATGCGATTGGAGGCGGCGTTCCCCACCGACGCATTGACTGCCCCCACTTCGGCTATCATGCAGACTGTGTTGGACTCGGCCACGCTTTTCGTTCCACACTCGGCTCTCTTTGTCCCGCTCTTGGTTGCTCGAGGCCGCTGGTATTCTTTCCTTGTTGCTCTCCCGGCTTCTCCTCTTCCTTCTCTGAGAGCTAACAACTCCCCCACTTTTGGTTACTCCGTTCTACGACTGTGTTCGCCGTGGCCGGTAGGCGGCCAAGCGAACGTAGAGTATGAGTCCTCTAGTGTAGCTGCACACATGCACGCGACAGCATCTGACCGCTGTACCACCAGCCGCCGCCGCCGCAGCCGCAGCCGCAGCCGTAGCTACCGCCGTCGTAGCGCGTCGCGTAAACTCTCGTCCAAGTGTGTCTTTGATCACGCCGAACGAGAAGGACGCGTCGACAGGTTGACCTGACTCATCTTGTTGACAGGTCGCAGGTAGTTACTGCCATTGGCGCTCTTTAACCGCATTGTCATCGGCCGATTTGATACGCTGCGTCGTAACAGATCGGCGCTAATCATCGCACGTGTTATTTAGGATGACGTGATTATCTAATAAATAAGATACGACGAAGAGTGGTAAATTAGTGTAGTGACTTGGCTGAGATAGTTGAAATCTCGTTCATTGATGATGTTGGCGAGATAGTGTTCGTTGATGAGTTCATCAGCAAGTGCTCTTATCTCTGGCATCAATGACACTTGCAAATTATACTGCCGTAAAGACTTCTTGCTGATCCGAGTGTTTGAAGTGAATACGTGTTGTTTGTAAAGACAATTCGGATTGAACTTCAGTGAGAACGATTGACTGTTTGAGCCAATGACATTAGTGCTGGTGCTTTATGTGCTTTGCGGCTAATATTTTAATAGTCATCTAACAGAAGCGACGCGATCAAGAGACCTGTTATGATACGTTTGTGATGAAGATAAAGATTGTTCTTGTAAATAACAACGATAATCAGGCCTTAAGTATTTTATGCGGTAAACAATTCGTGCATTGGATAGTTACATCTTAAACTGGAATACATCGCTATCACAAGAACGTGAATGTGACTGTGAGACTTCTGAATGAGTGTAGTGCATTCTTAAATTCTCTACTGTGTTTTCAAGAACTCGAAGACATTGACTGGATCTCATGCATAGGAAATTATGTTGACTAGCTCGTAGTGAATGTCTTAAGGTGTAATTTCTGTGTTAAGACCATTAGAAACGAGCAATCGTGGATGTTTCTTAGTTAATCGATTGAATTGAATTCAAGTACAGTATTTTTGAGGCGGTATTTCGTCTTCAAAGCGTTTCTACGAGCGATGATAGTCGACGCAAGCCGCTAAGTTAGCAGCGAACGACCTCCCACTGTGTGGAACGGTGCGATCCTTCGTCGAGAGCAGAAACCAGCAGGTGACCACGTTGGATCTCGCGGCGTTGACTGCCTACGGGGGCGTTTCGGGACCCAGGGTCGCGGTGGCGGGCACCGGGGTCCTTGCGCTGCCCCGCTTGATACCCGACAAGGGTTTATCATCGCCCGGAGGCCAGTCGAAGTCAAAGTCCGCAGGGCTGGCGGGTCTCGACAGCGAGGCGGTGCGCCGATGGGTCGCGGAGGCCTCGCGAACCGTCCGGCAGTTCCCGCATCCGGTGGTCGTGCCTGTGAGTTCTCCGCAACATCAGCAGCAGCAGCAGCAGCAGCAGCAGCAGCAGCAGCAACATCATCGTCAGTCACAACAGCAACATCAGCACCATCATCATACTACTCACAGGCAACGTCAGGAACCCAGCCCACCGTCGGTGGGACTGTCCCCCTTCGTTCTACCAGTATCGATGACGCAAACTCCCAGTATGCGTCTGCTGGAAAATAACAACTTGGTCGAAGTTGCCATGGCCCAGCAGCAACAACAACAATCCCAGCAGGCGACACAGAAGCAGAAGCAGACAAGTCCCACAAATAATAACACCATAGAAGCTTGGAGATCGATTCAAGGCGGGCATCAGTGGTGGAGTCCGCCCAGTAGTATTCAACAGGAACAGCAGCAGCAACAGCAAGTACCGTCGATCGCACAAGTTTCTCAACCGCAAAGTCTGGTGGCCGGATCGGTATGTGGTCAGGTGCAGAAGCATCAGCCGCAAGTGCAATCGGAAATCGATCAGCCGCTCGATTTCTCTGTTGGCTCTTTGCAGCAGCAGAGGCTGCATTCGCGCGTGAGGACTATGCACGAGAGACTTCAGGGTAGGATGCATGACAACAACAACGGAACAAGCGGCCAGAAAATCACCAGGGGAGACGTTAGCAGGCGAAGCTATAGCCCCAGTGAAGCTAGTACTAGCAGCAGCGAAGACGAGGGTGTCTCTACCGGCGGTAGTCCTACGGGACCTCTTCGAGGTGCTTCGGGTGAGTGTCAATTAAATTACACACGTTTCGTTAGAGTCTGAGATATATATATTCAGAGTCATCATGATTCGTTAATTTGTGATTATGAAGCTTAATATGAAAGAAGGAAAGGGAGAAATTATTCCATTAATTCTCTTTTCTCGCTTACGTATTTATTAATTTTAAATTTATATAACAGCTGTTTATAAAATTTTTGTGCATTTATATTATTAATTCTCTCAATTAATTTCCGGAAACTTTTAAAACAACAATATGATGATATAAATCAGTGTAACATAATCGTTATAATAAGAACTGAATAACTGATATTGTCTCAGTAAATGTAGATTAAATTTTATTTATTATTTTTTTTTCTCTCTTTTTTCCTTTCTTTGTCTCTCTCAAAAGCAGTTATTTCATTATTAAATGCAAGTGATAGCATATCAATGAAGACGAATATAAGCAAATATTTCTCTATCGCAATATAAGTATCTCTTTATCGCAATTTCTCGGTTCACTCAATTAACAGAGAATATTGCGCGACAGTTAAACAGTTTGCCATTATCGATACTGAATCGCGGACGTATGTTAAACAATCAGAATTATCTGATTAAATGTAGATTAATATGTTCATATATCACTACAAACAACGGCAAGAATCAAGCATTTTGTGGAAAACGTTATGTTTGTCAGCTGCCAGTGCAATCTGTGTTGCATCCTCGACGCCCCCGCGTTGCATTGTTGCTTTTCATGGAAACATTGTGTATCATAGCATTGTATTGGGTCATGTGGTCCCTTCAATCGCGAGAAACGATTTATCTGAAACGACCGGATTTTGCATTAATGCATCTCGTTCATGCATCGTTCTATTTTGTGCACGGAACGCGTGCCAGTTGAATTTGGGGGATTAAATTTACGTTCAGAGGGTGAATTTATTTTAAAAGAAAGAATTGCGACGTGTGTTCGTATTTTTCACGAGAATAGACTATTGATGACGCTATTTTCAACATCTGGAATGATCCGATATTTTACTTATTGCTTCTAAAAATAACGCACAATAATCTTGTGTTAATGTATAAAATACTTAGATATTGTGTAGATTATTATGAAGATGTTACGACGTTCTCATCGTCATCGTGACAATGACTAATCGGTACTGGTTACGATTAATGATCCGTTATCTTGTCAACGCGCATTTATAAATTTTGTTTGAGTGCAAGCTATGCTAAGACCGAATTTAAGAAATCGGTATCGGGCATTAACAGATAACTGAGTCACCATCAATCGCTTTAACGGTAATTTTCATGTCGAGACATCGATAGTATAATTTCAATCAATGTTGCGTCAATTATTCGTTTATGATATATGTTCCTTCTTCATCTCGTCTTTGGACGTTATTAATTAGGTGTAAAATTACACACGCGGGCTTATTAATAACCGCGGTGCACGCGCCGCACGTTTCTGCTTTCAATTCAGAATTACCGGTTTCTGATAAACGTACGATTTACGGTTATATACGTGTCATTTGTAATGTATCTCTTTCGTTCGCGTCAACAATCGCAATGTACAGATAAAATCTTGAGTCCCACCAGTATCGCGAGATAATACATATAATTAATAGTTGCTGGTTGGTAATAGACGCATGTTGTGTGTTCCATAAAAGTGGTTTCGTTAAAAACTGACTCTAGTTTTTGTCAAAGAAGGATCAGTAAGAAACACATGTTTTGAATCATTAATTTATTATTATTTACATTTTTATAATGATATTGTCATTTTTATAATGATATTGTAACAGTGTAGTTACTTGTTAATAAAATTCATTTAGGAATTGCGTTAATAATACAGGTAATCACGATAAGAAAGAAAAAAAATATTGATCAAGGTGAATAGGCGTTAGATTCTGTCGAGAGAACATAATATAATTTTTATACAGCTGTCTCTATTAACTGCGATATGCGATGCGATAAATTGAAAATTAATAACGTTGAAGATGTTGTTAATATACGTTGATTAGCTGCGATAAGCATTAGATCAGAGGGATAAGCAGAAAAATTACAAACCAATTGATACTATTGATAAAAATGCGTATCGCTTTAGCCGGCCCGGTGTTGTCAATCTATGGCAATTACATGACGTCTATATATTCCTCGTATTGAAGCATCTGATATCGAAGTTATCCATATGATAAGTTCTTCCTCTACATAGTTGCACTAAAATTAAATAAAAGTGCAATGGTAAATACAGTGCTGCGTATGTGGGAAAGAAAAAAGACCGTTATCGTATCAGTCGATAACGTCTTAGCTCTAATACTTGTTTGAATAAATATTCCACGTAGCCGCGTGATTGCATGGTTATTTTCGGCATACGTTGAAATCATGACGCAAAAATCTCGCTTACTAAGTTATAAATTGATCAACATATTTTTATCTTCGCCAGTCGATCGACAAATATTCGTCTCGTGTAAAGAGAACAATCATTAAATAAAATATCGATTGTAATTATCAATTATTGATTGATAATTATCAATTATTGCCATAGGAATATTTAAGAATCGATTAATTGTGTTGAATAAAAATAAGTTTAATTAACCTGAAATGAATATAATAATTAGACTTTGTTGAAATATGATCATAATTTTGGTTAAAATAATTATTTATTATTTTATAATTAATTTATTATATTAGAGAATCAATATAAATCAAATTTATAGTTATTTGGTTAAAGTAATTAAATAAATTTGATTGCATGAATTCTAGTAAAAACTATAAAACTATAAAATTTTTGATTAAAATATCACATTATTTAATTTTCGATTTAATTGTGATAATTAGAAATTCTATTTATAATAGTTCTATCAATACTTCTTTAACCATATGTATCACATTAATCCAACATTTTTTCCTTATAATTATAATAACTATAAATTTAGATATTATATATGCATTTACCAAACTTATCTAAATGTTTTGATTCTGTGAATGCAAATATTGGTTATAATAAAAAATTCTGTTTATCTCTATCAAAATTTGCTTAACCAAATCTTGATAATACAATCACGATTGATGTGATTTTTTTCTGTGTGGTATAGCTGTTTTGGTAATACTTAAGAATTTATATCCATAGTAAAAGAGGATTATTTAAAAAATTAATATCTAATATTTCTAAGAATTATAAATTATTTTGATATAATATATAATATAATATATATATATATATATATATATATTTCCATTTAATAGTATTCATAATCAACGATGATGATTCCGCATCTCGTCCCTGAAATGAAAGTGCGCGCAGAATATGGGCAGTTCCAGGTACACGTTTCACAGGGCTCAAAGGACCTGTTCCCTGCTAGTCCGGATATATTACGATGTAACCTGATACACGTTTGATTCTATGTTATTTACGAGCAGGTGTATCGGCGCAACAATGTTTATCGGCGTAATTAGATTCTATACCTACGTAATCTTTATCACACGTCGATGAGTTGTGGCACAGCGAAAATTATGCTTTCAGAATGCGCATGCACGATGATAATAATTTTCTCGAACACCTCGTCTACATTGATTTCGATTGTCACGCCTTCATATTGCTTATTGATCAATGAGCGGCAAGATACATGATTTCCTATAAACTTATTAAATATTTATAATATGAAAAATATTTGATAATAAACTAATTTTATTTAAACATACATTCTACACGCCCAAAAAAATTAAATATTTTGTATTAAATTATTTTGTATTAAGTTTATATAATTAAAATATTTATTAACAAAATGTAAATTTGAAAATGTATGTATATTGATCAGATTGAAATAATTTTCGATCATCTAGTCATATAATTTCTTAATAAAATTAACATATTTACTTATGATATCATATCAATATAATTAAAACATTTTTTTATTGAATATTTTAGACATATTTTAATATAATAATATTTTAATATAATAATAATTAATTAATAAATCATTCGTTTCCGTTTATTTGTGATTAATTTAATTAAAGTTACATTTTTGTTTGATGTAGAGCAAACGTTGATAACAATTCGCAATTACCGATTAGAATTCTTCATTGAATTTATCTTTTTCATCATGATGATCATTTCTAACTATCTCCAAGAATCATTCTGTTTCTTCCTTTATTAACATTTTCTGTGATTCGTCCAAGTGCATTCGAGTGCCATCGGATCACTCGCGTGCGGAAAATTAGACGGCCTTCCGATTTGTAAGAGCACTCATGAGGTACACGTCGATCCCTCTCGCGCTACTCGCTTCATGAAGATCAGTGATCTTCGAGCTTTGAATGTGTCGACGGAAATTTTGCGAAGTCCATTCTCGTTTTTCTAAAATAAAATTCAAGTTTTCGAAGGATCTCAAAAATTTATAAATAATAGTAAATAAATTTATAAGATGTAGTAAGGTGCCAAGTTTTAATTTAAATTGTCCAAAATTCGCTGCCAGCGCTAAAAATTTATAATTTACTTTATGTGCACTATAAATTTTCAACACCAGTAGTGAATTTTGAAACACAATTTTAAGCATATAGAGAAAAATATAAGGTAGTAAGATGTAAGTAATAAGAGTCAATCAGTATATCGTTAGATAAGAAGCAATGGCAATTTAATGCTACGAGTTAAATAACATTTTAATATTTTTAACTTATATGAATGTAAATCAATCCATTTCTATTGAAATGTTTAATTTCAAAATAAATAACATTTATATTACCAGATGCAGTTAATAAATAAATAAATTAACTTTGGATCATTTAACACATCTCTTTAGTTAAATCTTTAACCTCGTTGTTTCAGTTAAAAGTAACGCTATATTGAGTAGGAATGGTGATGAAGATATAAAAATGATTAAAAATCGCTCAAATTAAGTACAGTTTGACATTATGAATTTATAATAGTGTGAAAACGTAGACAATAACATAAATAGTAGCAAAATATTGATTTGCTTACCGTTTTACGTCTTATTACTTTTTTGTATGCTACTGAATAGCATTTATTTTTCAATTATGTTCCTTCCTTACAATATTTATTCTAAAAAACAACAGCTGTTCGTTTATGCGAATATAAATATTGACAAATGACATTTAACTATTCGTATTGATACATATGTTTGCGACAGTTGCAATCGTAGCTCAAGATTATTTAGTCGGTCGATATTATTAATTAATCGTTAGCAAGATGCGCTAATTAATTATTCTATTATACGTTGAGTCGCAGCGTCCAATTACAAAAGCACCTAATTGAATGTGCTTCTTATTTTTATTCTGTTTTATTCTTATTCTGCTGGTACCTGCGCATGTCATTAACTTATATGATTTGCTGCATAAAGTTGTATCGATAAAAAAAAAATGTATATCAATATGATCGATGCATCGATGGAGCGCCGTATCAGCTAGCATTTCGTTGGGATCTGTTCGACGTCGGCAATCGATGACGGATAAAATCGCATTTATTGACTCGCGCCAGATTAATCGCGACCGAATAATATATTTATCTTTACTGCCCGGCCCGAGTCTCTACGGTCGTATGTCTTTTATCGATCACCGATCTCTCGCTCGCGTCATTCGAGAAACGAAGGCTTGGCTCGAAGATAAAAAGCCGACGTGTTAAAGAGGCGGCCGGAAGCGCGTACCTTGCACGGCTAATACGCACAATGACTATGAATACATAAAGACGTTATCAAATGGGATTTGTTCAGTGGATAACGTAGTCAAGGCAAAAGTTGCGTGTATCATAAAAAAAAAGTTAGTACTCAATAGTGACACCTTAAATTTGTGTTTTTTATTTCTATAATTTCTCCAGAAAATTACATAGGGAAAAGACTATTCTTAAATCAATCATGCTCATGTATATAAGCAAAAATATTCTAATCTTGCTTAAAAAATTTTAGTCTTGATTTTCGAATTTGCATTATCTATGTGATGCAAGATTTTTTTATTAAGTAAATTTTGAATTGAATGTAATACTGCATCAACATAAATTCGATTGAATCAAGACTAAAATCTTTGAAGCAAGATTACAATAATAATATTTTGGTTATAAATGAACATATTGTGATCGATTTAAGAATAGTCTTTTTTTCCATGTAACATTAAAGTATATTAATGCAAGCAAATGATAATGTAGACAGTTTTATGTCTATTAATTTTTTTATGTTTATTATGAATACTACTGGTGATTATTTGTATGCTTTTTTTAAGGAAATTAACAATTATGTCTTATATTATAATTTTTTTGTAGACATCATTATATATATAATCTTGCTATGTTATATGGATACAATTCACTTTGAATATGCAAATAGTTACGGTTATATCATTTATCGCACTTTTTAATCGTAAACCGGAATTCCAGGAAACATGAAGTAATGGCGGATATGACTGATCGTACCGAAAAATCTTGACATCGTACGCTGAAGCGTACTTTGCTTACAACAGAAAACTTTTGCCGAAATAGATATTCTGAGAATTTGTATATGATGAATTTAATTAATCTATAATTGGCATTCTGTCATGTGCGAGTTTCACGATAATCAATTCTAAATAATTGTAAAGAAAAGAATGTGTAAATACTAGCGATATTCTATATGCCTCTCATAGTTTATTAGAATCGCCTCAATTATATACAAGATTTCTAGAATTTCTAGGATTCTTTATAAAAGAACTCGGACTCTATCAATTATATTGAAATTTTGAAAAAGGGTGCTAACTTCATAGATGCCATTAGTGATTTCAGAATTACCATCGTGAAGATTGTCTAGAATAATCATTGATGTGCGTGCACTGCTATAGTCGAATATGTGATGATACGATGATATGATTTTAATGAAAAACTCGCAATGTTCCTAGAAGAAGCCGGAAGCGCCCAAACCGTGCGTTGCGTCATCGGCAGCACGGCATGATGCCTCCTTATTTGCATTGTCCGTTGGGTTTCCGATTATACCCTATACGACCCTCGAATTAAGGTAACCCGCCCGAAACGCTTCAGGCTAACACACCAAATCCCGATTATTACATTGAGACATATTACATAGTATGTAGCGCCTTTCGAAGACGATCGTCGACACGTGACTTGCTGGAGATCCCATCACTTGAATGGATCATTGGGAAAGTACTGCCGATTTTTAACATACAAACTTCACGCTACTTGCGTTTGTATCTTCTGATAAACTTGATGAATTGACCGCAAATTTCAATAACATCCGTTAACATGAATAATATTTTTTTTTTAAAGAAAAATCTTTTTGATATGAGAAACAGAATTTTAAAAGAGACACGAGAGAATTTTTTTATTGAAACTAAAATTATTTTGCGCGTACGAACTTGGCAATTATTTCTAAATAAATTACTATTTGAATTTAAAGTAATAAATTAATTAAAATCGCGACGAATTTATTGTATTTTTAACAATGATACGGTTTGAACGTATAACGCGATCGTTGCTCCGAAAATCTTACCTGTTACCTTGAGAGGTACACGGACTCGTCGCACGGAAAAGCTTAAGATACGTGACTCGTACGAGTCGAGTAGGTGGGCATAGGGAGGTCAGTTCGCGGAATGGGAAATAGCAGTGCGGGGATTCCTAGTAGTAGGCAGAGGTAGTAAGGAAGGTACCTATAGAGCCCATGGCAGGTAAAGCCAATGGATAAATCTCACCTTGGATAGGTCAGGTTGGGTCGGGAGGATTCGATGGGGATGAGTCGAGAAGGACCGTGCAAGGGTCACGTGGCTACTTCTACCTCTTTCTTTCTTCGCTTTGTGTCTCCTTTCTCCCTTTCTCTTTCGTTGTCGTTTAGTGCTCCTTTTCTAGGATACGCGAAACCCGTAGGCTTTCTAACCCTTGCTGAAGATGCATTTCGGCCCTGGCACGACACGCGTGCGGTGTGATACGTGCACAGCCGGGTGTGTTCATGTACACGCGACGACAAATCACTCGTGCGACGTGACACGCGTCAGATTTTCTCGCCTTATTTTAGGCCTAGGAATATCGAGATTTTTTTTCTGTGTACATATTTAAATCTACATTTCCAGTTTTTATTTATGAACTCTTTCTTCAATCAAAACGTTGGAGAAAAACCGAAGTTTTCAAGATAAATCTTATTTTTATCTTATTTTTAATTTGAAGTGATACTAGTAATACTGTATTTAAAGTGATGCGAGTATAAGTAATGTTGTATCTTGAGATTTAATCCAAACCAAGATCTTTACTAAGATTAGTAGAGTAACATATAGTAAGTAAAATATATTAATAAATTTAAAAAAATCTAAAGATCAAGAAACTTGTGATAACTCAATATTTTTTTGTCAAGATACTTGTATTTAAGATCAATAGATTAACAAAATATAATTAATGACTTAAAAAATCAACTCCAATTCCAACATTAAAAAAAGATTTGTATCTCAATATTTTTTTGTGTATTCAGCCATACTGTTAAAAAAATAACAATGAAGGACATGCGAATGTGGCGTCGATGGATACGTCTCGCTCGCAACTCGATGCGATCGTAATCACCACTAATCCCTGTCCTGCATTTTACCGATGTCACGCCATAACTCTTCGTTACAACGCAATGCTGAACGCGACATGCAAATTATGACTCGCATCGTTACTACGTTCCGCGGGGCGATCGATACGATCTCTCGCGTCGATGACGGATGTACTGGACGGATGCGGCCGCTCGTCAAGAGCTCGAGAGGTGCACGGACGACCTTGCCGTCTCTCGGAAAAGGAAACGTACTTCTCATAATGAAACCTATCATGGCACGTACGCTGCATAGCGAGATAATGCGCCAAGCAGGCTGTACCGACACGTAGAGACACTATACACGCTCTGTAGTTTTAAACTTCGTGTTCACACGTACTCGTATTCAAAGATTACCTAGCTGTTTGTAGTTGAAAACTATGAAGCGCGATGTTTATCGTATATAGTTATAGACTTCTTAAAATATGTTGCTTATTTGATAAAATTCAAGATCTGTTTTCTGGGAACAAAAATTTAAATTTTATCTTTGATACACAGAAAGGACAATTTTGTTGAAGTATCTAAAAATTTAGCTACACACAGATTTGAAAATAATTTTGTTAGATACTCAGAATAATTATGTAAGTTCAAATTGATTGCAGTGTGGCTCATCATTTTTTATATTCCTACATAATTATTTTATTAATACTCTAACAAAATTATTTTCAGATATGTGTCTAATTAAATTTTTAGATACTTCAGCAAAATCATTCTTTCCTTGCATAGATTTCACTATAAAAAAATTGCACTATAAAATTCAAATAAAAGCTGAAGGTTTCTGTAGTCACATTTTCTGAATTTTCAAACAGAATATTATCCGAGTTTTTAACCAAGTTTTTACCATAGTTGTATTACCTGAAATAAACCTAAAATAATAGTGTTAATTTCTAGTCACATTCTTCTGAATTTCTACCTGTAGTTATCTGGATATCTCTAATCTCAATGCCTAAATATTTAGACATTATCTGAATTTCTATTGTCAGAATATTTCTAATTTTGATGTCTGAACACTTAAATATGGCTTTTAGATATGACATTTAGATATAACATTTAGATATATGCCTAAAAATTCAGACAATATTCTGTCCGAAAATTCAGACAATGTGAAAAAAACTAAAAAAGAACTTCATCTTTTATCTAAATTTTAGGCATTTTTTTTGTAATATTGATTATAAAAAACAAAAATTTCTTTATAATGCAATTTGTAGTAATACTAAAATTTCTATAGTAGTACTGTAATATAAAATACAAAATTTAGTCTTTAATAATTATGAAATAATAGTGTAAAAAAATCTATACAAAAATATTTTATATTTTTTATATATTTTTAGATTGTTTACTTAGTTTAGTAGCTTTATTAAAATTAAAGTAACAAAGAAAGTCCATATATTTAAATAAATTCGTTATTGATATCGCTTTTTATCCAAATTCTAAGAATTTGTTCTTTTTACGAATCAATTTCAATAACGTTTCTCAACAACGCAAGATCGTGACGTATATGCGCATTGCGTCTCGCTCCAAGGATCATGGCAGATGCGTTTGCACCTAGTAAGCTGGATAAATGATGGAAATCACCATATTCATTGCATTTGTCGGCGTTGCTGAGCCATACCGTATTTGGCGGTTGCGTATGCTAATTCACCGTCACGGACGATTGGCAGTCTAGGTTGAAGCAGCGGCACGTATACGAGTTAAAAGGACAAGCTGCATAATCCCGCGATCTTGTTGATTCGTCTTCTCTCGAGTGAATTTATTCCTCCGACAAAATCGACCATCTCGGATTGAAAACGCGCGACAAAGTGTCCATCTTGAAATGTTAGAAATGTTAACGAGAAACGGTGAGCCGTAGTTAGAATCGTTATAAGAGAAAATTCTGCAAAAGGGAACGCGAAAGGAACACGTCCTTCATCGCGACGATCCCAGTAAAAGTAACGACGTTACTCACTTCAATATGCATCGGATTGATCGAACGGAAAATGGTCTCTCTCACGATTATCAATTATGACTCGTGCGATTTGCACGATGCACCGTTGTGTATTATACGATATATGCGGTAGCTGAGAGATGCGTGAATCAGAATAATACACGCGCAGATTGCGCCAGCTTCTGTGATTTACCCCACGGGAAGTCGGATCGTTCTGGATCATCGGCAAGGAATGTAAGGACGACACGCGAGAACGTCGATTGCCGGATTCCAAGAGGATTGTGAAAGTACTCGGTCCACGTCATTATAGATTCTTCGCGACTTACGAAAATCCGAGGATAATCGATTCTCACTCTCTCTCTCTCTCTCTCTCTCTCTCTCTCTCTCTCTCTTTCTCTCACTTACGAAACTTTGCAATCGTGTGAATGAGTCTTTACGTATTATAGAACTTCTTAAACTGAAGTAATAGTTAAGACAGAACAAATTTACAAGAGATAGCTGAAGGAAATAAAAATAAAATTACTGCAAGAGGGAGGAGAGAGAGGGAGGGGAGAGGGGGAAGAAAGGAAACAGGGAGGGAGAGATTACGATAGATAGATATACACGGAAAGGTTTTGCTGAAGTAAAAGTTTAGATACAGATCTGAATTAATTTTATTGGACCATCAAAATAATTATGTAGGATACTCAAGCTGGTGATTAGAATGTCAAAATTTTTTGCAGCGTTGTTTATTAATGCTTGAGATTCCTGCATAATTATTTTGTTAGTTCAACAAAATTATTTTCAGATCTTTATCCAAATTTTTCTAAATTTTTAGATACTTCAGCAAAATCGTTCTTTCCATACAATATTCCTTTTAATACATCTTTTTATTTGGTTGTTATATTGAAAATGATTCACGATGC
>Ga0157364_1004420_pt1 | contig 14036 bp, 11 predicted proteins | sample AttsexASBM2_FD_111476 | JGI IMG/M metagenome (GOLD analysis project Ga0157364, IMG submission 111476) | Fungus gardens microbial communities from leaf cutter ant in Ribeirão Preto, State of São Paulo, Brazil - Atta sexdens ASBM2 | ecosystem: Host-associated > Fungi > Mycelium > Unclassified ... | reverse complement strand
TGGTCAGAATCATATGAAAAGCGCAAGTGCTCAACGAGCACGTGAGATCTTCTTGCGTTTACAATCGACATCAAAGTGCCAAAGGTCCGCCACCTGATATTGAGAACGATAAAAGCAAGAAGATCTCACGTGCTCGTTGAGCACTTGCGCTTTTCATATGATTCTGACCAAGTAATACTATCTTTTGCCTAATCTTTTGTACGGAGATTATTTTTACAAATCATATACTGCCAATAATCGTTTATTTATATTAATTAACGAATTCAAGAATTAAATAGTGCCTTTTAGAAATAGGATTATAATGAGACAAAAGGCGTAATGCACATTAATAACATTGTTATACATTTATCTATTATATATTAATATATATGTACATATTATTTCTTAATTCAAAAAAATGTATGTATAAAAAAGACATTTAACTTTTTGTATTTTTTTATTCTCGGTCCTCCAATATAAAAATAAATTTTATATATCTAAAGGATTGAAAATTTGAATATTTTAATAATTAATTCTTTTTATGACGCAACATCGATATTTTATTTAAAAATTCTATCTGAAAATTAAGGCTTACTAGATTTTTATATGTATTTTGCCGTTTCCCTGGACAACGAGAAAGAAAATCGCAAAACAAATCATCTTGTCATTAATCCGTGTCATACATTTCCGGTGCCAATAACGCTCATTTATCCCATCTATTACAAACTAGCGAGTCTTCAAAATGGTAAATATCGAAAAATATAGCTTAATCATTTGTAGATTTAGTAATTCAAAAATTATTACGGTTTTCCGCATGATAAAATATTAAATGATCGATTTAAGATCGATATGTTACCACCTTTCAATACAATTACAAATGTTAGGAATCATAAATTCAAAATTAAAAAACATGAGTTTATTAAATAGTGAGAGATTTGATATTTTAAAATGGTAAAGGATGTAGATTTGCCATAAGATACATTAATTAATCGAAACCAATAGCGCGAAGTACTTTCGGTCCATATCGGCCAAGGCGGCGTGCAGATGGGCAACGCTTGCTGGGAACTTTATTGCTTGGAGCACGGCATACAACCTGACGGTATGTTGCCACCGCAAACCTGCACGAGCGATGAGGGCTTCCAGACCTTCTTCAGCGAAACAGGTGGTGGAAAATACGTACCTAGAGCAGTTTTCCTCGATCTCGAACCAACAGTAATAGGTAAATTCGTTTTACAACAGTAATTAATAATGAGACAACATCAATATAAATTTGCAACTTATCATTGTCGTTCTTTAGATGAGGTACGCACGGGAACATACCATCAGTTATTCCATCCCGAGCAATTGATTTCTGGCAAGGAAGACGCCGCAAATAATTACGCGCGTGGCCATTACACTCTAGGCAAAGAGATCATCGACCTTGTATTAGACAGGATTCGCAAAATAGCTGATATGTGTAGTGGTCTACAGGGTTTCCTCATCTTTCACGCGTTTGGCGGTGGCACTGGATCCGGCTTTGCTAGTCTGCTGATGGACCGACTATCCATGGACTACGGCAAAAAGGCGAAGCTAGAATTCGCCATATATCCGTCACCGCAAATTTCCACAGCAGTCGTTGAACCCTACAATGCAATCCTGACAACTCACACTACGCTGGAGAATTCCGATTGCGCATTCCTCGTAGACAATGAGGCAATCTATGATATTTGTAGGCGTAATCTGGACATCGAACGACCAACTTACACAAATCTGAACCGGCTCATTGGTCAGATTGTCTCCTCGATCACAGCCTCTCTGAGGTTCGACGGTGCCCTCAATATCGATCTCGCCGAATTCCAGACGAATCTCGTGCCCTATCCTAGGATACATTTTCCTCTGGTAACTTACGCGCCCATCGTGTCCATCGAGAAGGCTTATCATGAACAGCTCACCGTGATGGAGCTTACCTCAGCCTGCTTCGAGCCAGCCATGCAAATGGTCAAGTGCGACCCGCGAAAGGGCAAGTACATGGCCTGCTGTTTATTGTACAGAGGCGACGTGGTGCCAAAGGATGTCAACGCGTCCATTGCGACTATCAAAACCAAGAGAACGATACAGTTCGTTGACTGGTGTCCAACGGGTTTCAAGGTTTCTTTTCTAGGAATTTCATGATATTAACGAGGATTTTGCAGTAATTTGTGAATTGTGATTTCTAAAAATTTTACCACGTGTTATAATCAATGTAAAAAACATTTCGGAATATATTTTCTGATTTACTAGTTTGGCTATAGTATTGGCTGCAGTTTTCTACTTTAGAATATTTTACATTTTTAGTTTTAGCTTTTGACATCAATTCTGACATTTTATTGATTTGATTTGAACATAATAGGTAGGCATCAATTATCAACCACCAACTGTAGTACCGGGAGGTGATCTGGCGAAGGTGCAAAGAGCTATGGCTATGTTGGCGAACACCACGGCGATCGTAGAGGCATGGGCCCGACTGAATCGAAAATTCGATCTTATGTTCAGCAAACGAGCCTTCGTTCATTGGTAAACTTTTGATTTCACGAAATTAGAGACTTGCATAAATTGTTCCTATTTGCGAATTGTAATACGTCAGGTACATCGGCGAAAACATGGACGAAAGTGAATTTAATGAAGCCAGAGAGGATCTGGCCGCGTTAGAGAAAGATTATCAAGAAGTCGGCACGGATTCCCTGGATGTCGGTGGCGAAGAAGAAATGTAACTATCTGTAAAAGACTCGCAGTGACAATCACATGCATTAAGAACGCATGTACTTTTTGTGGGATAGATGAATGTTTTTTTTTTATTCAGTCACCGTTTTTGTAGGATTTTTACATTGTTTTGTTATCTTCTTGTACATGTTTTGTATGTATTGTTTTTGTTTTAGGTATATGAATTTTTGCGTCTTTGTGATATAATAAAAAAAATCTGAACTCTCTTTAGTCCGTTATATATATTCTTTGATCGGAAACTTAGGGAAATTTATTAAGTTTTTAATGGAAGGTATTTTCAAAGGGAAATTTAGAGAGAAGGAAAATGAAAGACAGAACATCACTCATAGATATTATAGGCTTTTTATTGTGGAACAGCACTCGGCTGCACGAATTATATTACATATGTATAAATTTCCGTCGACATCTTTACATTACGGTCAGAGAAAATCTTGCATAGCGCGTAACTTTTATTTTTTCCCCTTTTTCGAATGTAGTAAAGTGTAGTTCAAAAATCGTAAATGTTTAGGGGATTTATTCTCGTAAAATATCGCATTAGAAAATATTGAAAATCTATAATATACGTAATGTATACATATGCATCATATTTTTTAATGCTTTCATATGTGATATTTTTTGAGAATACGACTCCTATACTTGTGCGTATTACTCTGATACATGAGAAATTTAAAAGAGGATATTGCAAAGAAGAAATAATAGTCTTTCTCTGTCTTACAGACATAATAAGCTCTGGAAGTAATGCCGAATTAAATAGTCGTTAGTCACATAATCATACAATTATAATAAAGGCGATAGTAAATCAAAGTAGAAATATAAGAACGATGATCGAGGTGCTGCCAAGCTGACGACAGAATTAACACAACTAATTACGCTGATCACAACGATAACGATGACAATGATAAACATTCGTAATTATTATCAAGCGTCTTATCCTATCTTTCTTCATCTCTATCGTCGCTATGTCAGCGACATTTTGGAACAAATCCTTATCTCGTCATATCATATCAATAGAATAATAATAATCTATTGTTATATTCTTTTAATAGAATCTTGGATTGCGCCATTCGTTGGCAGACGCGCGTAATAATTTGCATAGTTTCGTATCTATAAAATTTCACGGTCTCTCTCTCTTTCCCTGTATCTACCCATTCTCTCTCTTCCGTTTATTTAGAGGAAAAAAAGAGAAAAGCTTTTTACCTTGTTCTTTTCATTATACTTTTTGGATTGGCAGATTAAGCCTGCCACTCACTGGACTAGAGATTTTCACTACCTTTATTGCGCATCTGTTATTATATATTCGAGGAGGAAGTATCTTCCTCTCTTCATTTCTTTCATACTTGTTAAAAATTAACTCTTTAAAAGAGCCAGATACGTCATTCCCTTTAGCTCGAAAATCGTTTTGTTGTTTCAAGTTTTTCTCTAGATTGTGAAACATTTGTCTTCCTCTCTTAGAAAAACAAATCGTAAAATAAAACACTAACAAATTCTCTATCGATATAATGAGGACAATTCCTTTCTCATTCATAACTGATCAAAGAATGTAGCTTTACAAAGATATTTGTAAACTTTGCCTAGAACAATCTCTCTCCGAAATGTAAAATTTTACAAATGCAAGATGAGATATATTGAACACGCAAGACACTTTCTCAAAGATTAACAAGACTTTCTGAGTTGTTCAAGAATCAATAGAATCAATATTCATGTTCTCATCTCTTTTCACGTTCAAAGGATCAAACTAAATTCGAATAAATTCTTAATAGTTCTATTATAAGTTCTGTTGAATTAAAAAAATATTTAAAAAAAGCTTTACTGTTCGCAATCGACTTTCAAGTCGATTGTACAGTGCTTCGCAACGTTTTGTAAAAACATGCATCTGTAGAATCGCTACGTGAAGGCCAAAAATCTTTTATTAATTATCATCAGGCATATAATCAATCCAATATGAAATCCGTGTTTAAAGGACGCTGAAAATTCGACGAAAATTCGCGTGACGTTCAGCAAATATTGTTATCTAGATTGAAGCGATTGTCATTGTCAGGATTTGCCTGTACGCGAATATCCGTTGGAGTATCGCGAAGACCGGATAAAATAGGCGGGAAACGTTTAAGATCTTTGGTAAAAACCCGCCTGACACAATCGGCGAAAATTACGGACGCTCAAATATTATCGTCCAAGGCGAAAATAATCGAGAAAGATGAACACTGTTGGATCTCCATCACGAGGAGTCCATCACGCTCTCATCGTGGTCGGGATATGAGATGACGAAGTCCTTTCGATCGCCCTAGAAAGGAGAGCCGGAGACGGATTAAGCAAACCAGATATCCTAGGCGTCCGATCAGAAAGTTTGCGCTAAGTAATTATACGGTCCGTTAAATAATAATGCTACGAGATAATGACTATGTTAATTCACCAATCATCACTCACTAATCGGCAAATCGTAAAAATAATAGCGGTCGTGGCAAATGAAGCTACTCGCGAATAATTAAAGACAAGTTACTATGAACTGAACAACTAATAATAATTAATAGTAGCGATAAAATATTAATAATAATAGTAATAATAAAATAATAATTAAAGATTGGATTTATGGTAGTAAATAGTAATAGTAATAGTAGTAGAATAGCAATAGTTTAGAGTGATAGTAGTAATTGGTAATGGTATATAATGACGATTATGTCGCATGTGAAAATATCTAGAATCGATCTCTTTTTGTCGATAACACAATCACACAATTCGCAGTCATTCACGTTTCTCTCATTTACAAATTAGCAGACAGAATATTGATATACAAGCAAATTTAACCAACATTACAGCCTTTTATCGTTTTTCATTCTCTCTCACTCTCTCCCTCTCTTTCTCTCTTTCTATTGTTCGTATCCGAGGCAATTCATCTACGCGCTCTCGCTTGATCGACAGAGGTGGCAGTGATCGCGATTTTTAAAGCACCGCTGCTTTCTTTGTGCATGGTCCACCCATTAATGTGTTAATTGACAACGACGCGATTACGCTAACACGACGCAAACTGCCTTAAATATTAATTGAGTTAAATATTCGATTCAGCGCAACTTTGCGCTTCGCAATCCCCAAGAAGATCCCATGGGAAAAATCTCGTTCCTCGGTTTATCTACTTGTTTTACTTGCTGAAACGTGCCTCGTTTGTTTTAATAGAAAAAGAGATACGGCAGTATGAAGGCAGCGAATTCCGCTTCGATTTTGTGTTTGTTCGTTCCGGTAATCATGAAGGCGGCGGACGAGAAGCGCAATGGCGATGAAGCGCAACGGATTCGACGCGGAAGGAAACCAAGACGACGGAAGCACGGTGATGGACGCGGTGGCGGTGGCGATGACGGCGCTGAGAACCAGGAAGACGTCCGCACACTCTTTCTCTCTTCATCCTTCGATCACTCCCGAATTGTTCAAGAACGATAAATACGGATGACGTCGCGAATTGGAGCCCGGCAAAGCGGACAGTGACCGCCACCTTTGCCACGCCATTGTTGAATCGCACAGGTATAGCACATACACATGTGGCCGCACATGTAAAGCACGCTATCGATACTGCGCTCGTAGCAGATAGAGCACTCGCTCAACGTCGGCTGCAGACCTTCGCCCCATTGATGCAGATGAGATGAAGTCGCGCGTGACGATGTCAGAGTGCCATCCAGGCTCTGGTAGGTCACCGGGTCGACGTACGTCGACGAGCCGGTACTGGCCATTGTTCCGGTCAACGGTGGCGAGGATTGTCTGGAGGATCCAGGATGTGGAACTGGCGCAGGAACAGTCGCCGTTGCTGCCGCCGAAAGATGCACCGGTTGCGTTGATGAATTCCTGTGCGTCGCGGAAGCGTAAATCGGCTGTGGCGTGGGCGGCGGTGGCGTCGGGTAACCGGCTTGGGGCGGTAGATTCACGACGAGTACTGTTCCGCCGCCCACCGCCGGTTTGAACTGCACCATCTCGGAAAATCTAGACAATTCCGTGGCAGCGTTGCTATGATTCGAAAGTTGCTGCTGTTGTTGTTGTTGCTGCTGCTGCTGCTGTTGCTGCTGCTGTTGAATGACATTGGCAGGTGAGGGATTGCTCGGACGTTGCCGAGGCGGTGAGGTCGGTCTACTGGCCAACATTCTGACACGTTGAGTGCTTCCATAGGCATCCACGAACGCCCACAATTGAAGGCTCTGATCGACGTGCATGACGACATTGGGCGCACCACCATTCTTGCTCATCTGCACCTCGCCGTAATGCGTGACCGTGAAGGCAATTTCGTCACCTGGCTGCGGACTCGACGCCACGTCTTTGGAGACCACCCAGTATTCAGGACGATCTAACAGCAAGTCGCTATCATCCGGCAAATCCTCTGCCGTTAGCCGTGCCGGGTCGCACGAAGTCAGGCCTAGGGCTAAAGCGCCAACATACATTGGTTCTGTAGAGAGAATCTGCACGACCAATCGCTCTCCCAATAACAACGGCCGACTCGTGAACGCGTAGCCGTGACAGAACTCCGTGTCCGTACGCGTCGCCACGCACTGCTGGTTGCTGAAGCAGATGTTCCTACCCCGAGTCCTGCGGAGAAAGACAATGAAGAAGCGATTAATCTCGGCAGCACTCGTTCACTTAATGATGGGCGTTTTAGGAAATCATGAAAAATGAATAGCAAATTAATTCTGTACGGCTGAACGGCGCACAGTGGTCACTTTCGTTTATCTGAGCGAAATTGTTTTATTTGATAAAACATGTTTGATGCTTGGAAAAATTGATGCTGAGAAAATCTCACGAAAGGATAGAAACTAATTTAAATGAATAGTTTGTAAATTAGGAAAATATTGAAAAAAAATAATATAGAAAAATAATATAGAAAAAAATTAATTAAAATCTCATTGCGGTCGAAAAAATCACTTCTCTGCATCAAAAAATTCAAAATTGCATCAGTTTTTTTAATGTTTGGTTTATCCCGCCAAACGCAAAATAATGCTTCTCGTCGCACTTCACATGCCAAAACTAAGAATGAGCACAAAATCTAAAGTTGCAGCTAGATTTAATGTAAAACAATTTAAAGTTGCAGCTAGATTTAATGTAAAACAATTATTAGGAAGTAATTTAAGAACTCTATGCAAATAACCTGATCAATTTTCACGCCAAATCCGAGTTTTCTCCTTTATCAAGCTTCACAAAATATGTAAAAAGAAATAGAAATTTGTAAAACCAATTTTTTAAGTCATAAACTCCTTTCTTCATATTTAAAATTCTTATTATTAGTTTCAGATTATAAAGTGCTTATTTATTTATATTTGTAGGATCCACAGCAAGAACAGAAAGAAAAAGCTCTATTTAGCAAAAACTCACTTATTGAAATGAGGGCACGAGTCGCAATAAGTGCAAGTTCATCTTGTAGAATCGTTCATTACCAACGATTCCTCGCTCGATTTTTGAATAAATTATTTTTAGATTTCATACTTCCAAGTATTCAGACTTATTTTTATGCAATAAAAAAAGTTTAAAACGTCCAATTGAATTTTTGACTTTCGCGCGCTCAAATTCACAAAAGTAACCACTATGCGGCGCAGCGGATGATTATATGCTTCCATTGTTTGATTGCTTCCAAATCAATGACTTTCGCGTTAATTTCTCAAAAAAAAACTACGCGTCGAGTAATGTGAAACTTTGCTAATTTGATCAGACAACTTTAATCAGAAAGTGTAATATTGTGTAAATGACGTTTCGAAGCAGACAAGTTGATCCTAAGTAATTCTCTCCGGATAATTCAATTACGATTTAAGTCAGCGAATAAAAGAATCTTTTCCGCAACATGTATTAATTGAATCAGTTCATTAACATGAATAAAACGCGAGTGGATGATTTAACACGTTCAATGTACTCACGAGTGGAAAGGCAGAGGCGTAAAAAGGACGCCAGGGGGTTGAAATCTGAGACCGGGTAGCTCCACGTCAGGTTCATGATGAATCGACATGTTCTGCATAGATGGCACGATGATCCTTTCGACATCTCGACCGGCGTTACTAGCGTCGTCCATAGCCGAGTGCCTACTATGCTGCGCATTGTCCTCGTTGCTGTGCTCGGCGCCCCTACGTATGTTGTTGAAGTGCTGGCGATTCGGATCGACAAATTCGATCGCGGTGCTGTTACCGTAGACGTCGATGATCGCCCAGAGCGGACCTCGAGTCTCGACGCCGCTGAAGAAGAGTCCTTTCTCCTCGCCATTGACACCAAAATGCACGTCACCAGCCGATGTAACGTAATAGAAGAGTACCGTATCTCTCTCCGCGAATCTCTCGGCGAGGGCTTTAGCCCAGTAACCTGGCTTATTTGTCAAATCTGGGCACGCGTACCTTGGTAAACCACTTCGGAGATTGATCGGGTCGTTGCTGGTAAAGCCGAAACGAATCACGCCGCTCCAATTGTCGGAAATCTCCAGGAACTTCACGCAGACCTGCACAGTTTCACAGAAAAGCGACCATGTAGAACGCAATTTGATTTGTACAAGAAAGGGAAAAGAAAAGAAGCCACCTTGCGAAACGATAGAGGTGCCGCTCGAGCGATCCTAAAATGGAGCTTTATTCGAGGCATCTTCGGGAATTAATTACGCTTGATTATTATTCGTCCCACATATTACGTCATTATACATTTTACGACTAATCTTAGATACGTCATGAAATTGAAAACACATTTAAACACCCAAAACGACGCACGCCCACCTGTCTTATATCAATAAATCTTTGAATATTCGTTCAGATTGGAAGACCGGATGATTCCGTGAAAATTGTTTGAATCATTCAGCGCGGTTATACGATCTACTCGCGTTACATAACTACAGACATGCGATAAGTCTGTTGAACGCGAGCATCGCCGGAGGTTTGTAACTCTCAACCTGGACGATATGCAAAACAACGACCTACGCAAAAAATACGTTACTTTCATAGTCGCGGCAGCGATCCGTTTTAATATTTCCGAGGAATGCGAACAGCGATTTCTCGAGCGTAACGAGAGTCGTCAGTTTCCCACAATCGACACGGGCGCCAGTCAGGATAGATCAGTGATTTATTAAAAGCCGTCACGGCAATCGAGGAATCTCACCTTCTCGCCTACTCGCACCGGTCTGGCGCTAAAAGTAACACCCTTGCAAAAACTTTCGTGTCTTCGAGCGATTGTACCGCCATTGCACAGCCTGATGTTGTCACCGTGCACGTGGTGAAACGTCAACGGTGGCAAATTGTTGGTACCCGCGTTCGAAGATCTGGGAGCTGAAACAGAAAATGATAACCGTCAATGATCAAACATCGTCCGCTATACATACACTTTTATGTTCGTATATATTTCAAATCATTTAGTTTGTTTTGCAGGTGTGGTTGTTTCGTAATCGATATTAATATCGTTGAATTATGGATAAAAGAATGTGCAAAAATTATCTCTGTTCAATGAGAGAATGATCTCGGTTTACACATAGCAGACAATGTAACGCTGTACAACGCTATACAACGCTGAAGATCTGTGCAAAATGGACGAGTTTTCGTTCGATCCGAGGTCATTCTCTCGTTAAACGGAATATATGCTTATTTATGCGTGTTACGTAAATAATATTCATTTACATAAGAAGCATAAATAAAAAGATTTTTATAGCTATTTGTGGGCATTATGTAAATAATATTTCTCTAATGACACATATGTATGTAAGTAAGTACAAATCTTTCTTACAAGTTGCAACGATTATGAAAAATTGAGAAAAAAATCTGTTTCAAAATCTAATATTTTTGATTTTTTCAAAACACACTCGATATATTCAAAAAGTTATTAGAGTTAGTTATTAATAAGATACATTAAAAAACTCTTCTCTTGAAATATTCAATTTTTCAAAATACGCTTAAGAGAAGGTCGGATAATATCGGACAAAGATTGTTTAAAATTTTGAACGCGAGTGACAACATTTGATAAGCCAAGGAAAATCTATTTTCACATGAGAACTAGTGTCTCTCTATATTGAGATAGACGCAGTATTGTTTAGTATTAAGAGTTATTGTATTTTGTTGTGTAGTTTATTTATGCCGACACGAAGATTATTTGCAACCAAACACGTCATTTGTAAGTCGAATTTCATTTTTAGTTTGCCAAATAAAACAGCCTCTATTATTCTTTGAAATATAAATCTTTCTTGTTTTAAAACTGCTTGTTTCATATGTTGTTTATCATTCAGATGATATCAGATAATAAGATGACAGACGATAAAATAAAGGTTTGAGGTACAAGGATTCTTTATAATGCTATCATATGCGTCTAACATTTTAAATAATTTTGCTTGACCTTTCCCTATCAACCTACACCAACAAAATTTTGAGACAGGCAAATAGAAAGAAGAAAGCAGATAATAATGGAATCTATCAAATAACATATTCTTTTTTTAATTTATGTAATTTATTTTTTTTTGTCCTATACTACTAATTTACAGAAAATGTAATAAAAACTTAAAAATGAAAAAATTTTGACTATTTTTAGAAAAATATAATTGCGAAGGTGTTTAGATATAATGTTCTATATTATGTATATTACACCTTATTATGTATGTTACACTTAGTTTTTGTCATCCAAGAAAACAAAATCTCGAAAAAACCTAAAATGTAAAATATCCGATCTTCTGTTATTAACTCCTGAAATTTCTATCTTATACAGAAATAAAATACGCGACGTTTAATTTATATTTATATGAGGATGATTATCTTTTTTCTATTCAATATAAACTTATGAACATTGCATCTTTCAAGAATCGCCTCGACCTTTCGACCGATTGTTTCATAGGCGCGTAGGTGTTGACTACGAAGTCGATGGATTTCTCTTTTTTTTAAAGCGCGATCGAAGGACTCGATGTAACGTTTGTCAAAAGAATTAGGCCGTGGATTTCTGGCGTGGTAGGGAAATTCACTTGAGGTAAGGCCACTTCGGAGAGGACAAAGAAGCTTTTCAGCGTAGCGCAAAGAAAAGGAAGGAGAAATTCGATCAGGGAATTCGAATTCAAAAGCACCTCTCATCAGAGCCTGAGCGTTTCCACTTCGGTATTTCATAATGCAGGCTTGCAGATCTGGAATGCCAGGATGTTTCCAGATGATCAGTGAGAATGGAATCAGCTGATATCAGTGTATGAAAATCCTCGAAAAATTTTTGTCGAGATAATCAGGTAATCATCTCATTTTCATAATTCATGCGAAGATCTTTATGAAAGAAAAGGCATTGAATATATGAAAAGAATGATTTTGCTGAAAGATCTAAAATTTTACTGAATACAGATTTAAAAATAATTTTATTGAAAACTCAACCTATCAAAAATTTTTTGCAGCATTGCTTTTATTATTTTTTTATTATTTTTTCAACATAATTATTTTGATAGTCCAACAAAATTATTTTCAAATCTGTATCCAGCAAAATTTTATATGTTTCAGCAAAATCTTTCCATGTATCGTTTTAATTGTTTTACCATTATTATAATTTTTCACAAACATTTTGATCGATCACTCATACGCAGATAACATACGATACACAATCGATAGTATTTATTAACAAATTTAATGAATTTTGAAGGAATCTTGACAGCTCGAAAGTTTCGCGTCTTTGTTCTCGGTTTGAAAGTAAACCGGGAGTGCCGCGGCGAATCGACCGGCGCTCGCGAGAGCCTCGTTCTTACTGACTATGGTAACTATCGATATGCCAAGGCGCGTAGCCGATATTGTACGTGCGCCGGAAACCGCACGTTGCGCACCGGAAGCGGCCTCCAAGAGCGGACGCCAAGTATCGAGGTACGCCAGGACGATCCGCTTTCTCTGCAAAACGGATGGCAGTCCGGAAACCGTTACAATATACGAAGGAGGGAGTTGATTTACACCTTGGTGACTTCATTCGCGAACATGCAGTGCTTCCTCTGTGAAAGAAATAAAAATGCGGAAGAGAATGTACGGTTTTGCTCCGAAATAAGTCAATAAAAATGTATCTATTGTGTTAATCAATGATAGAAGAAACGTTTCACTCTCGAAAGAACTAAAACTCTAATAAGCTAGAATCGCAAAGAGAATAAATTAAGAAGTTATTAAATTAAATTATTTAACAAAATTAAAACTTGATCCTTATTGTTTCTTTTTCTTCTCGTGCCACACTGAAAAAAAATTTACTATATCTTAATAAATATTTTTTTAAATATTATGAGTAAATATTTACTTACATAAATATTTACATAAATATTTACTCAATGAAAAAAATTATAATTAAATCAAATTAATGGTTCTTGTATCAAATAAATATACCTATAAATATTCAATGAAATATTTATTAAGATATAGTATTTTTTTTTTCAGTACATACCGAATGTTGATGTCATATTCGCGATGATCACTTTTTTGACGGCAGTTCGAAACAACACTATCGATAATAACAGTCTGAATCACGAAGATTTTTCAGCCAAAAAATTCTTGTCCCAGGGCCTGCTACTAATCTTTACTTGCTTGATAAGGGTGGAGTCGATATTTCTCAGGCTGATATTACATTCCCGAAATAGGCAAATCTTAAGTCCTAAAGGTCTTTTACTTCTTTCTTACCATTTATTTCACAATTTTTTTATCTTTTATCTGCACTTTCCTAATGACAAAAATATACGCTATCTATTCCTGAAAACATCCAGTCCATTGTTAGAAAATTGTCACGGAAGTGTGCGATATAAAAATTACTCGATAAGGCAATTAATTTGTTAATAATTCGAGTGGTGGATCGACGTCGTTGAGATTGACTAAATAAATGCTATTTGCAGGTAAAAAAAGTAGTACCAATAAAAAATCATGGACCGTTTGATTTCTCACGCTCTCGATAAGGTGCTTGTATTAGGAAACACGTTTGCGCTAATTATAAATTCTAATTTCTTCCCTCCTTTCGCTGTCGGGGGGAGGAGGGGAGGGAAAGACGCGGAACAGACATGCTTTTTCCTCTTTCTCGCTCGGTGAGACCGTTATTACACAGTGAAATTATGTAAAAAGTAAATGCGCAAGGTTTCCAGCATTTTACGGGAGTCAGGTCATTGCGAGACGCTGAGATCACAACGTACAACTGCGAACGGAACGATTGCGTGCTCCGTCGCAATTTTGAGTCACGTCTTCTGTTCCGCTTGTTTTCTTGCGTAGTTTTCGGCCGGTCACCCGAAAGGAGCTATCCACTGTGAGGCAACATTGCGAAATTCGGGATTGCCCAGATATAGTCATTCCTGGAAGTCGCGAATTGTCCTGTTGATCGTTGCGGTCACAAGTTTTATTACGCCTTCATAGGCTAATAAAAAAAAG
>Ga0157364_1004419_pt1 | contig 14038 bp, 10 predicted proteins | sample AttsexASBM2_FD_111476 | JGI IMG/M metagenome (GOLD analysis project Ga0157364, IMG submission 111476) | Fungus gardens microbial communities from leaf cutter ant in Ribeirão Preto, State of São Paulo, Brazil - Atta sexdens ASBM2 | ecosystem: Host-associated > Fungi > Mycelium > Unclassified ... | reverse complement strand
CGCTTTCACTACCATTAAGCATCACTATTTCAACTCTTTCACACACTCACCATCCTGAGTCACCCCAAGATCCTGGTCGTATTGGATGTACGTTTACACCGTGCATTTAGGTCACAGCTTATATCCCAATTTGACCTTTAATTAATTATTTAAGCCACTTGCTGTAAACATTTCATAGTTGATTTAACCTGGCTTTAACCTGGTCCTTTAATTGTGGTGATCTAACCTAAAGGTTTACTAATTTTCTCCTAAGGCATAATCCCTAAAGGCGCAATCGATTAACAGCGCTGAGACCGCGAAAATACTTTAGGTCGCTTATGGTGTATAATAATTAGTGACTAGACTTTTCATGGTTTACGGTATAGGTCAAGCAGCGTATAGGTCTTTCGCTGTAAACGCAATAAATGATCCTCATTCAGGAGTAGGTGTCATAAGAAAAAAAATGAAAAAAATTAAGACTGTACATTATTGTCTCGAAATCGTGATGATTTTTGTACTTTCTTCGCGTATTATTTACCCAACATTTCTGAGAAAGCTAATGTCTGGATTTTGATTTAACAAGCAGCATGGTATTGTCATCAATGATTCTTTATAGTTGGGTATTTATTTAAGGATGAAGAAAAAGAAGAAGAAGAAGAGTTTACTCGCCAGAGTATTTTCTCGCAATTGCAGACCAAAACTCGTGGAAAATTCGTGGAACTTCAATTACAGGAATTTCAATTCAGAGATGATAGTAACGCGCGGAATGTCGATCATTCGAAAATATACATGGTTGTATATCAAGCGCAGAATAGCCTGCGATGACAGTAGATGGAAGGTCGTGGCGTTGCGTGCCACTCTGCGGCAAAGTCATTCATCTATTTTCGTTCGTATGCGTGGGCTCAGCAGCTTCCAACTCGCGATCAGTCTCTCGTGAGCTTCGCGACGTGTCGAGAGGAAGAAGGCATTCGAAGACGCTCAAACTTGAGCTTGATTAAATCGCGTCGAGTCGAGAACATTAATCACCGATGTGTCGCGTTATTCATAATTTCAAGTAACGTGGTAGCGACGTATGACAACGCGGAACACTCGACAGACTAATTGAGAAATTCGTTGTGGCGATTAGTCGACGCGTCCCCGACATTACGCGAATCTGAAACCACGAGTCGCAGCCATATTAATCACTCATGGGTCGTATCGTCCATCTCAACTGGCGAAGTAAGTGAATAGGCACGCGCGGACTAATTTCGCGGAATTCGTTGCGCCGCTTAATCAGCCCCGCGATCTAAATTGCGCAAACGTGAGCTGCGATATTGCATTCGCTGTTAAATGAAAATCTGGTATCTCTGTCGCGTTATTTCGAAAACCCTATGGAACGTGATCCAAGTTAATAATTTCTTCATCCTGAAAGCTTTCAAAAATTCAACAGATCTAATTTTAAAAATGCTAATTAAAAGATTAAAAATTAAGTCAATAGTGAAAGAGTTTTGTCAAATTCTTGGACAATTATATGATTATGTATACTTTATTTTATATTGCACATTATATTCAGAGAAAAAGAGTAATGTTAACTATATATAAGTAACAATTGTACATATTATACAATATATATTATGTAGAATTAATGTATCATACATAGTTGAATTAACTATTTTATAATTGCAATAATTATAAAATATTTCATTTAACTGTATTATATATATATATATACATTAACTATGCCTAACATAATACTTGTACATAATTATTATTTCTATAATTGCCACCATTATGTTTTATAATTACTGCAATTACATAAAATAGTTTATTCAACATGTGCGCGCGCGCGCGCGCGCGCGCGTGTGTGTGTGTGTGTGTGTGTGTGTGTGTGTGTGTGTACCTACATTCAATGCTACCATTATGTTTCTTTCTCTGAATGCACAATGCAAGATAAAGTATATACATAATTATATTAATTAATAAATCTAAAACGTCGAATTTTTTTGACATTTAAGGTCAATTATTTTACAGGAACTCTTATTTTCAGATTAAATAAAAACAGGAATCGAATGTTAAAAGCTCCACAGTAGATGAACTGCAGAATTACTTCTGTCGTATGCTATACATTGTTGATGTTATTAGCAACGTGTCGAAAGATCCGATGCCTGTTCGTGCCTTCGAGATTCTTTTGGCGATCTCCCAAAATACGTCAGTGGAACTTCCGGGACACTGTAAAACTCGGCAAAATCGAATCAATCTTTATCGCGCGAATGAACGGGTACAAGGCGTATTCTTTCAGGAATTGAGACCAGGCAATTTTTCGTCTCTAAGTTGTACAACAATTATTTTTCGAAGAGCGCATGTTTTTGGCGTTTCTTTTTATCTTTTCTCCCAAAACGCGACGTCGATGAAACTTCCGGAACAGATGAAACCTGGCAAAATCGAATCGAGTTTTATTGTGAGCAAAGGGCACAAGACATATTCTTTTAGGAATTGAATTTTTCATTTTTATTTTCTTGCAATTATCCTCTTCCTCCTTTTATGCAGTATTCACGATACCCGCACCTTAATATTTATCGACTCGTAGTAACTTCGCTCTCTGATATTCAGTTTTTTAGCCTTTGTGGTGTAAAAGAGTCGCTAAACATGAAGAGGAATTGCGCATATTTTTATAGGAATATTGAGCGTACCGCTTTAATTTTGAAGCAAGAGCGAACGGAAAATGCTGTCAATGTTAATTGTAGATATTAACGTTTGATCTTAAATTCAGCATTAGCGTACACATTCGTAATTCAATTATATGAATTGCTCATATTTTTGCGTCTCTCTCTCTTTTTCTCTCTCTCTCTCTCTCTCTCTCTCGCTATATTTGGCGATAGATATATTTGGAATAGCATTTCATTTTCGTCATCAAACAGTATTGTCGCTGTCCTCATCTTTTAAGTATGATACTTCCAATTTATGGGTTTATTACATCTCTTTGATATCAGCATTTATACCCGTTCCTATTAGTGTAGATTAACTTTAATTTCGGTTCAACTCTTCATTTATTTTATCATTTTTAGAATTAGGAAAAAATGAAGAGTTAATTTAACACGAAGATAAAAATTAAACTACGTTGATAAAAACGAGCATCTATGATGCAAATTGACGCGATGTACTTCATCTATTTCGATATTTTCTATCCTGGTGATGTTTGTTTGTAATTAAATTTTATGTAACTGCAATTTAAATATTACGTTTTCTTGCGAAAACTAAGCTATGTCTACATAAAGTAAAGATACATTTTATGGAAAGAAGATTATGAAAGGATTATTAAGTATAATGAATTATTAAGTACAATGGATCAATATATATATTCTTCAATAGAGTTTATTTTATATTGAAAATTCTCGATAATAAGTTTTATCTAGTACAGAATTTAACGAAAAAAACAAGCTGTAACTACTTCATCATCTTGTTAACATTTTTATTTGCAATTTTCCATAATTGCTGAAATTGGTATTTCAAACTCGTTCGTTTTGAATTCGAGCCGAAAATGTACTTTATGTGAAGTTAGTCTCCTCAACATTTATTTGTTAATAATTTTTTAACTTTTTTAATTTAAAGTGTGCGAACGAAAAATCGACTTGTTTCGAAATGTGCAAATGAAAATCTATCGATTACACCCTTTTCAATCTAATTTATTCAAAGTTGAAGGGCTAGTTGATGTTAGCCTCCTAAAATTGTTTTTTTAAATAATTTTTTTACTGGTGTGCAAACGATGAGCAATTAAATGCGCTATATAAACTTAAAATTTGTTAATGCTGGAAGTTTACAATGATAAATAAGAGGACTCAATTTTATAAATACGCAGGCATAATATAACAATTTATGAAATTTTTATATTTGATATTGTTTCTAGATGTGACATGTACATCCTTGATTTATTTAATTCACGATGTAATAAGAGATATAATGGCTCTAGCCACAGGAAAATATGTATAGTATTAACGCCAGAAAATGTTCTGTCTACAACTTTCAAAAATTGCCGATTGATTTATTGATGCGTATATAACGTTGACAAAGAGAATTTTTAAGGATTTTGCGCTGCGTTTAATCGTCACCGAATCGAGAATGTGTCAACTTTTCTAAATCCACAACGGATTTCTGAAACCGACAGTCAGCAGTCAATAAACGTACACGAGAGAAGCTTTTTGTTCCACTTCGTATACGATGTGTTCGCCCCTAGAAATCGACATATCTTTTTTCGTAGTGAATACCATCGCGATGCCATCGCGGCGCGTATGTCCAATTCGCGCTATAGAGGACAAATTTTCGTCGACAACCAGTCAATGGAGTGTCCGTTATCGCGGACGAAGACAAACGTAATTTGAGAGTCTCTGTGCCCGACTGAAAAACGGCATCAGCAAATTTTTGCTGTGACCCAGTTTTTTTTTTTTTATAGTCATGCAAACACTATACACACTAAAAGAAAAATGATTGCAATTACGATCATAATTTAACTATAATGTATAATCATTTTCGATGCTAACTATATATATATTTTTTATAGAACTATAAACAATTATTATTCAATCGAGTAAGTGAAAATCAAGAAATACTTAATAAAATGTTTACTGAATTTTTTTAACCGGCTTTTGCCATTAAATTTCTAATAAATTTTTATAATTGTAAAACATAATAAGATAATATTATTCGAATATTACTATACGTTACGTAAACAAGCGTATTCGCTTTTGCAAGCGGTTTAAATATATCCGCAACGTCGCCTTCGATCAAGAAGTGACTTAACGGATTACGTTGTCCAATCTATGCGGTGCGCAGTGAGAGTAAGCCGATAAAGTCATCTCGGTGAATATATATTGATCGAAAACTACCACTAAAGTAACCGCAACGTTTTGCAGTGAAGTAATTGGACAACAAGTGATATCCGTAATTTTATTTGCGGACGATTCGATGGGACTTTTCTCTGAGCGCCGACTTGTCGTCCGAGTTGTGAAAATTCGCGAGAGGGTGAGAAAATCAGCGAGCCAGACAGTCAGCCTCTAATCTGCCACTCTGACGACGTATATATATCCCGTCACGGTTCTGACCGGTGTCGAACTTTTTTTTCTGTTGCAGAGCCGAAGAAGGAAAAGACTGAACAGAATGCAAATGGCGCGATATCGCCGAGCGGCGGCGGCGGCGAGCCGCAGGCCGCCAATTTGGGCTCGGCCACAACTGGTTTGGCGATGCCGGTCCCAGGCCCGGCTCCGGATGCCGGGGACCAGCAAAAGCCAAACAGGCCGAACACCCTCGACGCCAGGGTAGTAGCCAGGAGGCTGATCTTGTTCGACAGTGAGTACACTCGTGAGCCGGCATGAGTTCTGCTACTTGAATCTTCCGCGTGTCGCGTGTCGTCATCGCTCAGAGAAAAGTTCGACGAAATCGATTGAAGTGTACATCAATCGGAACAAATGATTTTGCGACGAAGAGTGGGATAATAGAGAATATTTTAGTGAATAAAGAGAGGGAGGGGAAGTTACTAAAAATATTGTACTAAAAATATCTTATTAAAATGTCTTATTTTCTAAGAAGTCTCCTAATAGGGGAAATAATACTACACGCTTGTTAAATTTAACACAAATGGTCCCAAACAAAGTCCACTCAAATTTTTGTGTTAATTTAACACAAAAACTATAACAATTTATAAGCATTTTTTTCCTTCATATATTTATAATTCTGATTTATGTATCTATAAATATTTTGAACATTTCTCGCATTTTCTCAAGGATTACATATAAAAGATCCATAACTTGAATTTCTTTATGCAGCTCATAGAAACTTTCAAATAAGAATTATCTCTCTTGAAAATCATTAATTTATAGCATTCTTTTACGAACTCGTATTCGACGAAGAACGATGGATTGCCGCGAATTCGTGCATATAAATACAATTATACTGGAATGAGCACAGATATAGGAAGTTTCTTTATTAAATTTAGTTGCCGCTTTGACGCAATATTATTTACATATTTTTAATACGTTTTGAAAACTGGGAAACTAAAAGAGAATGAGCTGAACAGATGAGCTTAAATATGTACGAGAGTCATATCTATCTCTTATTATAAAATTATTACAGTCTCGGATTAGTTGCAATAGTATTAAAATACAAACGCGAAATTTCCCGACCTTTACATTCCATCGTGCGTGGTTATTCATATTAAAATTTTTATTAACGATTGTTTAATTAAACTCCTAGTTCATACACACTTTAGAGAATATCATCATCAAGTAAAACCTGATTTTAACTGTTTAAGCAATTTCGTATTCATTCTTTTTCATCTTCACATTTTTTTCAAATAGGAGATAATTGAATTCTTTTTCAGAGAAATAAAATTCCGAGGAAAATTTCTAAGGAGAGATCAGAATAACGCTGCTATTAGCATCACGTATCCAATAAAAGCTGATAATAGCGTACGTGCTCAGAAAATATATATATTCAAATAAGTTTGAGATTAATCGCACTCCCACGCACAGTGCAAACTCACGTGATAACGCGGTCCGTACGTTGCCAAAAATTTTCGCGATAAATTTCGACCAGGCTGGAATCAAATATGTGTTGGTGATCAAACGCGACCGGACGATCCTCGGGGAATGCTTGGTAGCCGAAGTATCTCCGGCCGGTAACCGCCTGGAACTTCGTCCTTTTGTGTCAGAATTTAGGTGCGCGACATTATCAAATGGCCAGCAGCGCGAGTGCGCGCATCCACCGACTTGTTTAACATTCCAGCCGATACTGGCCGTGGGTATAACAACGGGTCGTTATTCATGAAAAATACGTGAGTCTTTATGAAATGAATTTCTAAAACAAAAAAAAGGATATACGGTAAAGAGGTAGCGCCAAATTAAAAATTCCGCCCGGTGTTCTGTACACGACCGGTAACGGGATTTAATAATAAACAAATTCGGCGAAATCCGCAAACTATGTTTCGCAAGTTCTCTCATCTGGCAGCTGCAACGAGCATAAGCGCGTGGCATTCGTTCGCGTTTGCCAAGATATTGTTGCTCCCGCATTGCGATGAATCACGGTGGATCACGTTTCTTGCAACAATTGACTTCGATGTAACTTTATTAGATCGCGTGCTCCTTTCGATCACATTTGATGCGACAATTTTTAAATAGTTTAATGAAAATAATCTATCATTGTATCTCCTCCATTTTAACGCTACTTGGAAATAATATTTTTAATAGAATATCTAAAAATTTAGCTAGAATATAAATCTGAAAATAATTTTGTTGATTAATGTTATAAAAAATTTTTGACATTCTAGTAATTTTGAGCGTTATAATTAATTATTTTGATGGTTCAACAAAAAATTATTTTCAAATGTATGTCTAACTAAATTTTTATATATGTCAGCAGAATTGTTCTTTCCGTGTATAGACAATAAAAACGTCTTAATTTTGCGATTGAATTTAGAAACCTCAACATTGAGAAAAAAAAAGGGAAGAAAGATTAAACAGTTGAACGGAATAATAAAAGTTAATTAGCAGAAGAATAGTGTGATGTACAATTATCTTGATATACAATTATCTCGATGTAATATTACAAGCCGCGTTTTTTTTTCTGTTTTCAGTGGACAAGGGGGTGCTGGATCAGAGCGCCGACAATCAGCAGGTAATCGAGAGGTGTTACCCGTTACCACCTCAGAATACCCTGATGCTGTCGGAGCTCCCAGAACCGCCGATACCGTTGAGCGAAATCGGCCCTATACCACCCCCGCCCATGTTCAGCTCCCCGAGTCCTACTTTGCTAGCGAGACAACGGCAAATACCGCTCTCGGACTGCGAGGACGAGGGTAAGTGTCCGTAATGAAACATTAATGTCACGGAAGAGAAGAGTATTAGAGCAATTAATTGGAGCAATTAATCACATGATAGAACCTCTTCATCGCTTATTGTAGTCTCCTGTCGTTGACACGATTCTAAGGTGACCGATAAATCAGTAGTGTTCTATATAAGCAACAACGCGTGCTCTTGTCATTTCTATTAGTTTGATTTTTAATATCGCTATCTATATATATATATATATATATATGTATATAGTTATAAAATGACGATCATAATAACGACACATATGATTATAGAATTATTTAATACTGTTTATCTCATTACTGAGAATTTAATTCCGTTGTTAATTATCGAGTTGTGCTAATTGATAATCACAATTTTCTGTTGTGTCGATGCACTTGTCCCCGCAACCACGACGTCTGCTTATTGTTAGTTATTAACTATCGAACATTACAATTATGTCATTGAATATCCACAAATGAATCCCAACACGTAGCGTAATTATATGAATCCGAAAGAGCAATCGACACATTTGCATGTTTATATTATTTATATTTATATTATTATTTGTTAATTTTATTTATACAATGCATTTATTTCTTACACAAATCGCTAAATTTGTTTTAGATATATATATATATATATATTGTTGGAAATTGCTATTGCAACATCAAGAAAGAAATATCAAAATGTAACTCTATTTTAGGATCAAATATATATATAAGCATATTAGGAGAAATAGTGTGAACAAATGATTATGATTTCAAAAGATTTATGCACAATTTGTTGAAAAATATTCAGTTTTATAAAAATATTTTGTAATTTAATGTTAGGTATAATCACCATTTAAATATGTGCTTGAATACATCCTAATTTTTACGAACATTTTAACTCCATTGTTTTAATTAAAAATGACATATTCAAATTAAGTATAATCTGACATTATAAATAATGATATAGAATTTCGTTCTAATCAAATGTCTACTTTTGGTGTTGCAATTTCAACGTTCGACAGTGTATTTACTTGAATTTTTCAAGCTTTGACAAATGACATCACAGCCGTTTGATCTTTTTGATTGTGTACAAACTTAAAACTATTTGAGTTTCATATATAAATCAAACATGAAGTAATTGCGTTTCATCGATTCGGATCCTCTTGGTTATATAAGTTTTCTTGCTGTTTGCCCCGATAGATGAGGAGGATGGCGACGTGGACGAAGAGGATGACAATATGTACCTCTTCAGGATGTCGCAGCCTGATCCGGCGATCGATACGTCTCGTGTCGAAGAGATACCGGCGAAAGAGCCGAAATTCCATGCCGTGCCGCTGAAGAGCGTCCTGAAGAAACGAGGCTCCGGAAGTGGACCTGGTACACCGCAAAACACTCCGACGCAGGAGAACAGGCCGCTGACGCTTCGCCAGGAGCTCCATGCCTCGTTCAAGTTAGTGCTCTTCTGCGACTTCGTAGAATACTTCGCTTTACATATGCTCGAGTATATCCATTACTGCAGAAGTGTTCGAGAAGGGAAATCGAGACTCAAGCTGTCAAACTTTCATTGCATGTTGGTTCAAAGCGTAAGAAAAATAGGGAAATTACACAGTTCATAATAATCATATAATTTGTGATGAATGATGTAATTCAATTATACTGTTTTACTAAAATGTTTTTTTTTTATTAAAAGAATATCATTTAGAAAAAAATCAAAATGACAGAGAAATGAGGAAAATTCATAATTTGTAAGATTTATTTTAAAGTATAAAATATTCTGAAAGGAAAATTGGAGACTGGAATTGTCAAAATTACTTTTATTGCACATTAATTTAAATCGTCGAGAAAAGAGGAAAATTATGTGAAAGTATAGCTCATATAATTTGTGATAAATAGTGATAAAAAATGGAATGCGATTGCACATTTTTAGTAACTTTTTTTTTATTAAAAGAATATCACTCGTGAAAAAATGTAAGAATGAGAAAAATTTATGAGATCCATTTTAGACACTTTATGCTTGAAGAATTATGAAGTTACTTATCTTTGCATTCAAGCATCTGATAGAAAAATGCATCATCTCTTTCATAACATTACACTTTGCATTACATAATCGCATTGAAATTGTAAAAGAAGTTCGTAGGACATAGATTGTATCACTTTGAACCAGCACTTTGCACGGTCGCGTCAACATTTAGGAAACAAAAAAGCATGAAATGAATGTGAAGCGCAGATATTTATAGATTTTTCTCTCGAACGCTTTGCATCGAAACTCGAAACTCGCCGTAAGAATCGGGCGCTCTTCGAGAGTCATCCGGCATAAATTTGCCGGGATAATCCGCTTTCTACGACTTCTTTAATTAAAAATCGTTGTCAGAAGCCCGCTTTCTCGCGGATCTCTTGTTGTTTGATATCGAAAATCTCAGAAAGCATCGAATCTACAAGCAGGCTTCAAGTGCCCTGCTCCACCGTGGTATTATCACGCGCATTCTTATAATGAAAGCAATAAGAAGCAGATATCGAAGAGCCCTAATTTTTTCCGAACGTAATCCTTTAATTTCCTGTCTCGCTGATCGAAGTTTTCTTGATAGTTCACGTCGGCTGTCCAGTTGAATAAATCTCTTGAATTATTTAATTCAAAGGAAGATGTTAAGAAAAAGTCGATTTTTTCTCAAAAAGATGTAAGTAGGAAAAAGTGTTTTTTAAATAGATTTTAATTTCCTGGAATAAAATTATTAGAAAGCTGTCGTGACATTTGGGAAATACATCGAAACTTGAATAAGAACATTAAAATTTGAATAAACATATCATATTCGTGCTCAACTTTTTAGATATTCCGAAGCACTAGGAACTTTTTAATAATTTTATTACATCCAAAAATTGAAAAAAAACAAAACAAAACGAATATACATCTTTTTGATAAAAAATCGACCTTTCTTTCAACATATTTCTTTTTACAATGATAAGCTTCATTTAAAATAGAATTGGCATTAAAATAATTCTAAGAATATATTAAGTGTTTGAATATTATCTAGGTTTCTAAAATATTAACATGTTGACTGCAAGTCAATATGCTGTCAAAAATTTTTTAAATGTCAAAAAATAAATATTATTCAATAATCATAAAGTTTTGAATGACATAAATAGCTAGAACGTAAAATAAAAAGTGCACAATTTACATACGGAGAGAACAGTTTTGATAAAGTATTTAAAAAGTTAGCTAAATATAGATCTAAAAATAATTTTTGTTGAATTTTCAAAACAATTATATAAGACACTTAAGCTAATCTCTAGAATTTTTTGCAACATTACTTATACTTGAACTTTCTACATAATTATTTGGATGGTCCAACAAAATTATTTTCAGGTTTGTATCTAGCTAAATTTTTAGATGTTTCAGTAAAATCGTTCTTTTCGTGCGTTTAATTCATATTACATACAATTTAAAATTTTGAGTGACAGCTGGATAATAATTCAAAGTAAAAAAAAAAAAAAAGAGATGTGCATAATTCACGTATCCATGAGAATAAAATTTCATTTAATTATACTACACAATAGTTTATCATTATTTATGATAATAAAAATTCTACTGTTGCATACACGATAAATTATACAAAAACTACTGGGCAGACAAAACGTGTTAAGCATACACGATATTACAGTGTTATAATGTAATCCGAGAAATGCGAGATGGGATTATTGAAGATAAACGTACGCTCTCTCAGGCGAGTACTCGTAGAATGTACTTCGTGCACCCGTCATTAACATATCAGTCATTAGTAAAGCATCGTATTTTTCTTATGCTTAACCAGAAGGCCACCGTTGAGGCCTAGGATGAGAATATGGTAATTGGTCATTGGTCTAATTAAGCATGTTTGCAAACCGATGGTATATATACATATATGTACATATACGTATCATGTATATTGTTTTTCACGTCTTTGTCTTACGGCGCTGTTGATCGCGAGAGAACCAAAATGTTCTAGTCTCTCCTCCACTTTTATCTCTCTCAGTGACTCCCTTCGCGAGTCATGTGAGCGCCGTGAGCATGGCAATGTCCAACATTTTAAGCATGAGAAAACCTTAGGGAAACCCATGAAAAATCTCGTCTTACGCTTGTCACGCAGCCACCATTCGATCACGCTCGACACATCACGTGAGTCGAATATCGCATTAGAGGCGGGACAAGTTTCTTAGTTTCCTTTACACGTGATCGATCGATTTCGTGATCCGTCGACGGTGTCGTTCGCAAAGTAACTTGCGCAATTTGTGTAAGTCGGATAATTACGACGAGGATGTGTCGCGATTAACTATTCCGTTCCTGTAAGTATGTAACTTCCTCTCTTCTCCTCTCCCCTGATTTTCCCGGTGCATTTATATCTTTGGTATTAAAATTATCCGATTATTTTGATTATTATTGTTAATTATTTTGTGTGTTAATCCTATTATACGAAAAAGCATGTAGCCCTTTCTATACTGAATATATAATACACTGAACAATAAACTTTAATCAACATTATTTCTCATTAAATAATAAGTGTTCCTCGTTGGATTTTTTACATTAAAAAAGAAAGAATATATATCCTTTCCAAAAAATTCCGTCATCCTTTAATATTTAAAAGCTGTTTGAATTTTTTTGTATTTTAATAACGCAATTTCCAATATATGTAATATATAGCTATTCTTTTTATATGTAAAACTTAATGTGATGATATGAAGCTTCTTTTATTGTTCATGTATAATTTTAAGTGATATATTAAAATAATAAGATTAGCAATATTTAATGTCAAAAATTATACTGATTTAAAAGATTTCTGTTTCTCACTTGAATGATAATTTACCCCGTAAAATAAAAGGAAAAAAGAAAAAAGGAAAAAATTGTAAATATTGTTTAAATTTCTAGAGAGTTTTGAAAAACAAACTTTTTTATTTCTCAAAGTCTGTGAATGGTGGAACTTTCCTGACTTTCTTATATTCTTTTTTAGCAGCTAAAAATACATAGAATTATTATGCAAATATTGAGAAAGAGTAATCTGTGAATCAGTGTAATTTTTTGTGAGGTATCTGATCCTTAAATATCAGTTCTAAATAATGATAGATAAAGTATTAATATATTTATAATTTCATATAGTGATATTATCATAAATATTATATATATATATATATATATATCCTTGTCTTTACCATGCCGCGATTTTTGCAAAAAATGATGGGAACCTTACGAATAAAATATTATACGTATTTTTAATTAATATCGTATTAACTTATCGATTATTTTCTAAAATTACACATGTCTGAGGAAATTAATTATTAAAAAATTAATATCTTTTATTGATGTTAAATTAAAATGGAATCTCGCGAATCTCAAGTATACGCAACAAAAAACGTTAATACTGCGGACCTTTAGTTCATATTACATTATTGCAGCTTTGATGCTTTAATCGCGCCGGCTTTTTACTTTTGAAAACGCTTTGAAAATATTTAGCCTGAGGCACCTCACTTCTGACGTCACGCATATCGCTTGAGAAGAAAGATAAATTAAAAATTTAGATATTAAAATAAAGATACAAGTGCATAGGCTGTGATGTGCCTCACGTTTGGATTTTTATGAAATTTTTGATAATTTTGCAATATTAATTATCCTTAAAAGAGGCACAACACAAAAGAGGCTAAAGTATCCCGACTTTTGGAAGTTACTGTAATGTTAAATGCAAATATTATGACAGTTCTTGCGATAAACTGTTGCGAGGAGAGAAAAAAAAACTTCTTTTCAAGAACACTGTATACACAGTCAGGAGAAGCGCTTGCGCTAAATATTCGTGAAACATTTCTTAGCCTCCTATTCTTGAAGAAAATCTTCCGCGATAACTTCCAAAGTTTAAGTACAAAAATTCTCAATATGCTGCAGCAAAGTAGTGCGCTTACGGATCGATCTAAGAAGCTACTTCGAATACGTTGAATGTATGCCAGATCTCTTAATTTCCATAATTATTGTAATTATCATCCAATTTTCCCACGTTCGTCACATGGCCCGAAATTTTTGCAATAAATTTTTCTTATCACGAATATATCACCTTTAGCTCATGGCGTAATACAGGAAGAATAATTTTGCTGAAGTATCTAAAAATTTAGATGCAGTTAGATGCAAATTTGGAAATAATTTTGTTTGGACAAAATAATTATGTAGGACGCTCAAATTAGTTGCTAGAACGTTAAAACTTTTTGCAGCATTGTCATCAACATCCTCGCTTAAGTGTT
>Ga0157364_1004416_pt1:0-10000 | contig 14043 bp, 6 predicted proteins | sample AttsexASBM2_FD_111476 | JGI IMG/M metagenome (GOLD analysis project Ga0157364, IMG submission 111476) | Fungus gardens microbial communities from leaf cutter ant in Ribeirão Preto, State of São Paulo, Brazil - Atta sexdens ASBM2 | ecosystem: Host-associated > Fungi > Mycelium >... | reverse complement strand
TCATATTCCTGATAATTATGCGAAACATTAGTGTTCTTATGCTCTCATATAAATTTCCACAACAGCTGTTAATCTCGACATATTAATCATTCAAGCTCGATTTGTACCACAAAACAGTTTATGGCTGGATCATTCTTGAGAAATATTATTAAAAATAAATAATTCATATTAAACGCAAAAATTAATTAATTAACGCAAAAAATAGAAAGAAAAATAAAGATAATAAAGTTAAATATAAAGATAAATCAACTAAATATGAAAAGCGACAATCATGGTCAAAATTATTAGATGTTAGACTAATATATGCATGTGCGCGCGCACGCGCGTGCGCGCGCGCGTGTATTTTAAATAAATTTATCTCTTTTTAATCTTAATATTATTTAAATATAAGATGTTCGACATTTAATTTTCGTTTAAAAGAGGCAATAATGAGAACAACGATAAAGCAACTTTACTTATAACGCGCGCGTTAACAACCTCACATTATAATAATTAACATCCGAGTATGTAGTAAAATAATAATATTACGAACATGAGAACAAAAGAACACGTGTTAGATAAAGTGGCGCGTGCACATGAAAAATATCATAATATTTTGTATCATATAAAGAATGTGTTGATAGGCCAAATGCGAAAATGATAGTGGGATAAACGTTTCGCGAATTGCACCCCTAACGCGCACGAGTAGTATAAATGCATCCATTATTCAGGAACGCCAGGGGTGAAGGGGATCGATGTGTGACCTAATGCAGTCCGTGCGATCGTTAGGCGCGATAACTACAGACCGAAGAGTATACTTCTTCAACGACGCAAAGTAACAATCAAAAAAATTGTAGTTATTTAACTCTTAGGCCTTATTTACTAAAAATAAGGCTATGTGATCAATTTATAAATGATCATGTTACACAAATTATATAAGAAATGATTTCTATCGTATAAATAAGTACAATGAAATAAATAAATATAAATTTATGGAATTATTGTATTTATACTTGTATTAATTCGAATTGTAATAATTAATTATGTAATGATTGTAAATTTCGACACAATATATCGAAAAAGCAGATATAAAACATATATGACGTAATCTCAGTAACTTACAAATCCTAAAATTATGAGGATTATGTGTTAACAGTCTAGTTATCTAGTTATTATCTAGTTATTATAATACTATTTATATTAATTTTAACATAGTATTATAAACCTTAATACAAAATTGGAAAGAGTCTGATTGCATTAATTAGAATTTTAGTTGAAAATGGACAAATCAGAATTTTATAATTAAATCTATTGTAATTGTAATCGAGATTGCACATGTCCAATTATAATAACTAAAATTCCGATTTATGTAAACATAATTTACTGATTTGTTTATTTTTAATCAGAAATTTTTCTTAATGAATATATCGAAAAAAATACAAAGATAACAAAAATAACAAATATAAAAAAATATGATAAAATTGTAGAAAAGGGAAGTAACCGCCGATGACCTTGACATATGTTGTTATGACTCTAAGCAACCTCTAACAAATTTTAGTCGTCGCCTCGTTATTCGTTAAAAAGTTATTAACAAAAAAAGTTTGAAAAAATGTTTTATTTCTGCTATATATAATATTAAAAACCATACTCCTATACTCTTTCTTGCTTTCTTGCTTGCTACGTAATGAATTTTCACACGAAGCAACTTCCACCCCACCTGCCCTTCTGCTTGGGGGAGGGGGGGGGGGAACATGACTTCCATGTGAAGCGATTCCCATCTCATCTCTTCCCTGCTTGGGGACGCACGATTTCTACGCGAATCAACTTCCACCTCACTTTCCCTTCTGTTTGGAAGCGCACGATTTCTACGCGAAGCGACTTCCATTTCACGATCTTGAGATAACATATGTTGTCAAGGTCAAGATTAGCAGTTGCTCTCCTTTTTTACAGTTTTGTAAAAATATAGAATAATCTGTAGGCCTCAAGGTTACAAGGATTATGTGTTAAACAGATTGACGATTGTTTGCCTATATGCCAGTCGCGATCTTATTCTTCGAGTCACTTATCTCTATTTACTCTGTGATTATTCACCTGGCAACAACAAAGGAGCTTCTTGTCTTTCGCCAGCGAAAACGCGCTCGCCAAAGATTCATGAGTGGAGGTTTCACGAAAGTGGACAGCGACGATTGCGAGAGATTGCGTGACGATGGATTTATAAGGACGAGACGTATCTATGGCTCAGCGAGAACGCACGTGACGAGTCCGAGGTCATACGATGTCTTTATTTCGCCAGGGAGAAAGGATCTCCGTGCAAAACAGACCGAGGCCGCTTTCGGAATGTACATATACTAGATATCGGCCGAAAATCATTCTGAGAACGACTATCACCTTTCATATTGTTGTAATCTATGCGAAAATATTTTAAAATGTCAAATCAACATGATATTTAGACATGATATTTTATCGTATACTTATACACGCACCGGCAGGAATGGTGTCCTCTGGCATTCGGCGCGCAACGTTACATATTCGTATCGAAGCGCACACGTACATGTTACTAATGTGGGGGAAGCGAGGAGCGCGAAGGAAGAAAGTAGTGAGGGGTGCTCCGATATTCTGTCCTTAGCACAAAGCGCACAATTGAGAAAGAAAGCGTAATTGGACGTGATGCTGGCTCACGGTGTCCTTTCGCTGTCTCATACATATGTTATTAGTATGAGTGAGATATCCCGGTGTTTTTCGCTCGCCAATATTCATAATAATATTTTTATTATGTATAAAATGTTGTAATTATACATAAAAATTTTTAATACTATAAAAAATTTTTGTGCATAATTACAATTTTATCTGTAATTTTGAGACTCATCGTAATAGCTTTGCATGCATTTATATGCATTCTTGCCGATGCGTGTACATGTATGAAAATCTATGTTCATCATCTATGTATGTAATATCACATTCATTTTGTATTGCCACTTTGATTTAAATTAAATTTAATTAATTTATCAAAGGCTATTATTTTGTGTCAATCAAAAACTAAATCTAGTGGAAGTTATGACTGTTGCACGCACAATTTCATTATACATGATACAACATGTATCACAATACATACTAATTTATAAAATATCTCAAATTTATTTCAATTACCAATATATCGATAAGATGAGGATGTACAATTTTCTACAATAAAAGCTGTTAGTAATAGATCAAAAGCGAATCATAAGTACAATATTTTTTTAAAGAAAATAAAGAACAAATCTGAAAATTTTAGGACTTTGCTTCCACATGTTTTCAAATCAGAATATCGATATGTAACTTTTTCTCTAGGGCAAAAACATGAAAAATGAAAATTTTTTGTACGTATATGTGTATATATATATATATAAACATATGTATAAACATACAAAAAATTTTCACTTTTTGCGTTTCCGCTCTAGAGAAAGTTACATAATCGATTCGTGACTATCAAAAAACTGTGCATTATAAAATTTTATTGCGCAATATAATCAAATTGAGATAATTCACAGTGTTCTGATGAATTTGAAATTGGTTCGACTATATTGGAACAAACCCTTGATCTGAAACAATAAAAGGATCCGAAATAATAAAAAATGAAAACAACCCTATAGTTTGAATAAATAAAAAAATATATACAAATAAAATAACAATAAAATTAACAGAAATTTATATATATAAAATTGTAAAATATTTTTGATAAAAATTTGCTCATTCATGGTCAACTCTTCATAGTCACATTTAAAAAAAACCAGACTATGGTTATTCTGGATTAAAATAACCTAAACCATTTCTGAAATGTTACCAAATCAATAATATCAGTTCCATATCATTTTCAAAAATTACAGTATATAATTTCATTCTTTAAAAGAAATGGAACAATGATGTTGTAGTGAAAAATGTAATTTTAATACTAAAAAAATAATTGTAAATGTGTTAACTTCGGGAAAATGAGTATTTTTACTTAAAAAAATTATAACTTTAAATTTCTAATTTTTCAAATGTAGTTTTAGCCCCTAATATTCTTGAGATGATGTACTTAAAAAAAATAGTATGGTTACACGCGTTTAAAAAAAAGGTATTTATTTTGATGGTGGATAATCGTTTTTTGGGTGTTAAAAATTAAAAAAAGATGTTAAATTCAGATAAGAGGTTATTTATTATTGGTTTAAGTTATTATTAATGTAAAAATTATTATTATTATTAATATTGAAGACAAATATAAGTAAAAAATATAAAATACAAAGAATATAGAAAACGTTCCTCTTCGCCGTCATAATCTCAGCACATAAATAGAATCTGTGTTTATCACATATGAGAGAGGCACGATCTTCTTCATTTTTTTATTCTTATTTGAAGGACACACACAACTCACAACTTGCTTATTTTTGCAATTTAATGCAAAAGTATAAATCATATATTTTTTAAACAAAATAACGCATCGGTCACACCTGTTGACAATTTGATTCAAAAAAAAAAGAAAAAAAAAGCGTGAATGACGCATACTAACGATCCAATTAGAAAGTTAAGCATCTCTGTCAATAATTAAAGCTTCAAACCTTCAGTAGATAAGGAGGTACATGTCCTTCCGAACCTAGAAAGATGAAATCTAACATGAAAGATGCTCGTTTTACCTGTGGTGACCATGAAAGGTTAATATAATATTAGACATTGGAATTAATTAGAAAAGAATTTCCCGTAATGTCAAAATAGAGTAAAGAATAATATTGAAAAATAAAGGACAAAATTGAGTTTTGAAGAAACAAATAAATGTAAAAGACAGCTACCTAAAATAAAAGGATTGTCCTTTATAATAAAGAATTGTCCTTTACAATAAAGGACGTATGGTCATAGCCATAATTATAAGCGAGTCAGTACAGTGTTATAAGTCAATAATAAATCAATAATCAGAAACTGCGTGAAGGGGTGGTTAAATTCCATTTCTTAAGATTTAAAACGTAGATTACATAATGACTGATAATCAAATATACGAACATAATGTCTTGTTATTTATTCTGAGAACTACCATCCATCTGATTGACTGAAATATTGTGACGCAACGATCTAATAACATTTATTCTGAATGCAAGTTTTTTAAGTTTTTTTTGTGACTTATACTTATCACTGTGATATAAATGGTGATTAAAGTAATCAAACTAGTGATTGCCGATTGTAAATAGTAATTAATTTTCAACTAATAAAAATAAAGTAATCGCCGATTGTTTTGCTCTGTATGGTTGAAAAGTAATCGGCAATCGCTAATCACAATCGTAATGCAATCAGTAATCGCTAGTGTGATTACGGCTTAATGGCTTATTAAAAAGTCCATTAAAGATTGAAAAATAATATGGGGTATTTTTTAAATGCTTTTTTAAATGCAATATTTTGTGCGGGTATAATATAAATGGCATCATCTACTAATACGATATATATCTGCTGTGTCCGCGATTTATTAATGTTTCGCTAAAGGATGTTGACGCAACGCATGTACTTTGGAGACAATGAGATAATTGAAACAATTGATGAGAAGCCTTTAACATTGGCCTAAGCAATAATTAGCTAGTAGATTAGCTAGTAGAAGCACAACGAGAAATTGCGATACGTCGACTAATGTTATTCGCGAGGAAGCTAGAGTCAGCTTGTGACATGAAAGACGCATGCAACGATTTTTCCTGAAAAGTTCTCTTTCGCGATCATTGCTACTCCTCGCAAAAAAGTTATGAGGGAGTAAAATTGAGAAACGAATCTGCAATGTTTCATTTAGGTTTATGAAGTAACAGTTACGTGAAAAATGTTTCTATATATTCACTATATAATCACTAAATTTTAATAGATATTCGTTTGAATAGTATTAATAAATATTTACTAAATATTTACTAAATGTGAATATATATTTATTTAGTATGAGATCTATTAACTTGATTTAATTGTATTATTTTTTTCATTTAGTAAATATTTATTTACTATAAGTAAATGTTTAGTTAGTATCTCTAAACAAATTTTTATTAAAATTTAGTAAATTATTTTTTCAATGCACCAAATATCATTTTGCTTTAATAAAGTAAAAATATTATGAATACACAATCATCATGAGGATGAAGAAGAAAGATAATCACGCAGTGATGTGGTAATTATTGTCAAAAAAAACTGAGATCTAAAAGAAAAAGAGAAAAAAAATTGAATTGCGAACGTGAATCAAATCACTCGTTCATATTTCACTTATTTTTTTCCTTTTTTTTTGCAAAGAGGGCCTGTGTGAAAAATATCATTTTTATTTCTCGGAAAACCATCTTCATTTTATTACGCGTAAATGCAGTAAAAAGTATTTTAGCAAAAGTAAGTTATATTTTCAACAAATCGCTTTTTTAATGTGAATTCCCTTGCCTCTCACAGATCGGGGTGCTTTTTTAATGCGAGTCCCCTTGCTTCTCATTATGCAGGATTGTTTTGTGACAAATACATACTCGCGCATTCACACATACAACACGCATATACACTTACACGCATACTCTTGTATTCTTTGTTTCATATTCATTTCCAAATAAACGAGATCTTATTTGTGAATAGAGTAAACACCCGCCGTTTTTTTATTTTTGTAAATCTTCGCCTCTCTCTCTCTCTCTCTCTCTCTCTCTCTCTCTCTCTCTGAAGAACCTATTCTTATTTCCGACTCGCAATTTCGACGAGCTTGTAAATAAGCGCAAATAAGAATAATGATTATTTCAAGTGATTAGGGAGTGTATTTTCAGGGTATTTTATAAAGCACGTCCCCTTATAAATGAAATAGCGGTAGTGAATAGTAGATCGTTTTCTGAACAATGAATCGTAGATAATCATTCGATGGAATATACCTAATAATAATAATATACTCAATCAATGAACTTCACACACTCTTCCTTATGCAATACACCCTGACTGGAATCATCACTTTCACTCCCTTGTATCTCCGAAACTGTGCCTATGCTCATCTTGAAATTTTACTGGGATTAATATTTCATCTAATAGTACTATTGCCATAAAAAAAATTTGAAATTCGAAGTCCAAAAAATAGCGAAATTTGCCATCACTTTTTAAACTCATTTCTTAAGCTATGACATTTTATTATTTTTAATTTTCAAATGTATCCAAATTTGTTATTTGATTATAAAATATGTGATTAAAAAAACAATCACATCCAAACAACACATTTCTGTAGTTGAATTGTTTAGTTTCAGCATAAATAGCATTCATATTGACGTATTTGTTTAGTAATAAATTACATTTGAGTCAAATTTGATATATTTCTTGAGAAAATTCATTGTTTTATTTAAATTAATTGTACATTGAGTAGGAGCAGTGGCGACCTAGGAATGATTAAAAATAATTTAAGTTGGATATAATTTGACATGAATTTAATATATACATTATGAATTTAATGTATGAATATAAATAATCAAATTTGTAAATAGAAAATAATATTAAATTTTGAAAATTTTCATTCCTCTCTCTCTCTCTTTCTCTCTCTCGTTCTCTCCAGAAAGAATCAAGAGACAGTAGAGTGTTCTTTACTCTGATTGGATCTGCTATTTTCAGGCTACTTCCGCAAATACGCACGCGCGCGCGTATATATTTATATTATATGTATATAGCGCGTGACAAAGTGTGAGTTTGAAGTGAAACATAGGCAAAGAGAATTATTTCTCTTAACCACTTTTACTAATACAGATTAAGTTTAATCTCGGTTTAATTTATTCTTTATTCTTTTCTAATTTTTAAATCTAAAAAAAGATAGTTAAACCAAGTTTAAAATTAAAGTTTTCGTTGATAGAAACAAGCATTGTTGTCTGCATCATGATGCATTGACGTGTCTTGAATCATAGCGCGAAATTTTTGCTGCTCTCCCAATGTGATATTTCTTTCTGCGATCGCGACGCATATATACTCTCTGTAAAACCACCTACAATTTCGAAATCGCCTCATCATCAAATCTCTTCACGATCATGTATCAAATGCATATTCTTATTTCCGAGATGGATATACAGATATCATTATTTGACGTGCACTCAACAAGTCAATTCAATTCCATGCAATCTTAAGACCCTTAAAAAAATTTTTTATCAGTCCATTGCATTTTTCATGCATTTTTCATGCTCGAGATCTGTCGTAATTTGACAATGTTGAAAAAACATCTCGATTAAGAATCTCGACTTTCGATCATCACGATGTGGATTTCGCAGAAGAACCAGAGGTCGTCACGGTTTCTCGGTACAAAAAACCTGTTGCTTCGGCGGCCACGCGAGTTTGTCGCATCTCGCGCGTCGTCACGGTGTACAAAAAAGCGGAGATCGCGGCCAAGTTTGTCACGTGGGAGTCACGAAATCGTGAGCAGATGGACCGCCTGTCAAAGATAAATTGATATAGGAGAGGCTGCGAATTTGCGAAAAGCATGCAATGAGATGTCGATGTCGCTTACATCCGCTAAACATGCGAGCGTGAGTGCGCTTACACTTGCGCTCGCACGTACGATCCAGCGACACCTGTATCGTCGTGATATGGACGTTGACAGACTCCGAACACGATGGAAAGTACTCAAATATCTCTTTTTTTTTTCTCCGGGAAACAAGCGTTCGTCTCGGTCGAAATCATCGGCGATCGCTCGCGCGCGCGCGCGCGCGCGTTACGCAGAACCGTACGTCCTGGACGCGGTTTCATTATCTTCCAATGCTATTTAACAAATGTACTTCGTAATCTCGGATTTACACTTACCATGAATGGCTAACCACGCTCGCAACATGGGCGTTGGTACTTGGCGAATACGGCGAGGACGACATAACACGCGCACCACAACGAATCGGCCATATTGTTTACTGTGAAGAAATCTGAGACTGACTGACACAGCCGCTTGCATTCGCCTCCGATTAAAAGTTAACTGTGGTGCCATCTCATAAGCAACTAGAAACTAATATTGATCAAGTATATAGTCGATATTATCAGAGAGAAACCTGAAAGAATACATGACGACCTAAAACTTGTAACCACAAAATGCTGCCTCGCACTACTGCCCTCTGAAAAAGTGGATTCAAACTACATAGCAGAGAGAAACCTGAGAGAGGACATAACGATCCAAAACCTGTAACCACAAAATGCTGCCGTGCACTATTGCTCTCTGAAAAAGTGGATGTAAATAACAAGATTCACTTTTCTGAGGATATATATGTCTACTTTTCAAGGCTGTAGATGATAAATCGATATTTGTATTCATATAATCGTGCTACATTCATATGGGAATCAGAAATATTCCCAGCAAACGAGAATAGATTGAAATGAATTGAAATGGATTTAAATTTTCAGAATGTTAAAATAAATGCTTTTCAATTCTGAATGCAGTTTTATTCATCTATAGGAATTGCATGGAGCATATCTCTATACTTTTCAATCTAAAAATAATATTAGCTTTTTCTGTGCACAAACACAATTGTGAATACTATTCAATTCAAAATTTTAAATAGGAAATGCAATTTTTCATTGGATTCAGTTGGATCCAATTGCATCCAATTAAATCTAATTGAATCCAACTGAATCCAATTAAATCCAAGAAAAGTATTTATATCGCTATTTAAAATACGCATTCGAATAGAAAAAAATTTAATCCATTCTCGTTTGCTGGGCTGTCAAATGATGTTTTTATTACATCTATATAATTTCATTACTAGTTTAGCTGATTGTAATTGAAGTAGAGAATGAATAACACATTTACCAATTGAAGAAATGATGTAGCGGATAACATGATTCATAATCTAGAAATCCCAGGTTCGAATCCTACTAAGGTTTTTTAATATCTATTTGAAGTAATTAATTTTATTATTAATTATTATAAATGTCTTAGGAATAAAATTTGTAACTCTTAAATATTAGGTGTACAAAAAAGTTCTGAGCTTTAGATTTGATACAACCGAAATAACAATTTAAATTTTATATATCTTCCCGCCTTTTTGTGGTTTTAAAGCGTTAACATTTGGCCTTCTAA
>Ga0157364_1004415_pt1 | contig 14044 bp, 8 predicted proteins | sample AttsexASBM2_FD_111476 | JGI IMG/M metagenome (GOLD analysis project Ga0157364, IMG submission 111476) | Fungus gardens microbial communities from leaf cutter ant in Ribeirão Preto, State of São Paulo, Brazil - Atta sexdens ASBM2 | ecosystem: Host-associated > Fungi > Mycelium > Unclassified ... | reverse complement strand
GAAAAGGAGCTTGCAGAACAGCTTGGCGTTACGCAGCAAGCCATTTCCGTACGATTACATACGAATAAAGATTGAATTTTACAAAAAAAAGCTCAGAACTTTTTTGTACACCTAATATATACATATTTTTAAAAAATAACACGTTATCACTACTTATTCCTTTCTCAATCATTATCATTATTATTACTAATTTTTAAAAATAACACGTTCATGTTCCTGTTTAATAACAAATTTTTGTATTATCTTTTTTAATTGTTACATTTTTGTAATGCAAAAGAAACGTTAGATTTTTAAATTTATTTGATAATCATTATTTGATAATCAATATTAAATATTAAAAGCTAATTTCTATATAAAGTATTATAAAATTCACAACCCGGGAAATAATGTTATATACAGGGTGTCTGAAAATAATTGCCAAATATTTCATGGGCACGTAGAGGACTGAGTCGAAAAGTCCTCTACCATTTTGTAAATTTTCCCAATAGTTAATGAGATATTAATCTTTAAAGATAGCCGAATACGCGCACTCGCCTGGCCTACTACTGCGAAGTATATATGCCTACCGATCCGCTTGGCGCGCAGGTCTTGGAAATTGAGGATTGGCTGACAAGCGCCCCATGCACACTGCCGCAAGCTTCCTTAGCTCGGATGGCGCGCTTGTCAGGCTATCCCCGCTCCCCACGCGCCAAGCGATCGGTAGGCGTATACACTTCGCAGTAGTACTATCTTTAAAGATTAATATCTCGTTAACTATTGGGGAAATTTACAAAATGGTAAAGAACTTTTCGACTCAGTTTAGTCCGCTCTATCTGCCCATGAAATATTTAGCGATTATTTCTAAACACTCTGTATAACGAAATTATAATTGATAATCTACACCTAGTTTTATGGTCTAATGATATAATTTTATAACATGTTCAAGTTTATTTAAAATTAGTGACAATTAAAATTAAAAATCAATCATAATTTAAAAAATTGAAAATTAAGTGATTAGCAATATAAAACAATTAAATTATAAATAGTAACACTTTTTGCATATAGATATGTATTAATACTATTTTATAATCTATTTTGATATTTAAAACAAATAAATCTTTTCGGAATGACATCATTCGTAAAATTTAATAAGTTTTTAAATTTTTAAACATTTAAAAAATAAATTTATGCAATAAAAGTATTGTTGTAATATGGTGATTAAACAATACCTATGGATATATTTTATCTCAACTGAGCACAATGTTGATTTCCATGAAATCTATTTACCATTTACTATGAAAACCGTAAGTCAATTCTTATGATATTGCATTTTGATGAATTTTTAAAGATACGTTATTGTTAACCTTGCATATTTAATTAACGACATCAATAAAATGTGTAACGCCGTTTCGAATAAATTAAATTCAATTAACACTTAAAAGAGATAAAACATATACTAAAGAATTTTGTGATATGTATTGTCCATCTAATGAAAAATATTATAATTATGTAAATATATAAAATGTAATCCGAAATTAGTGCCTGATCCACATCTAGTGGTTTTACCTTGTGTATTAAGTACAAAAACAAATAGAGATAGATGATGAATAAATCGCCTTGTTATTATCACATTCCTAAGTTTTTGACCATTTCCCAATTTTCGCGATTGAGATATTATTTTTAAAGCGCCGAATCCGTCATCGATAGCTTGGTAAGTAAGGACGGCCTGGCAAACGCACACCGCCGCGAGCCTCTAAACATCACAATTCGAACGGGGAGGCATTTGATCAGCACCTCTAGCACCATCTAACGCCATCTAGCGCTAGACGCTGTACATTTTGCTGGTAATAATAACGTTTCTTAAAATGATGATAAAATTCAGAGATTCAGAGGTCGACAATATCATCACTCATAGAACATGTAAAAAAAAAAATAAAAGCACTTTCATTATACAAGCGGTAGCTATCGATTGAATATATAGAACTTTATCAGTATTATAAAGTCAGCCGTTAGTGAAAATCATGTCTCTAGATCTGCTGCAATTAGTCGTAGCATTTACCGCACACGCATAAAGGAGCATAGCAATGTCTCGCGCTATGATGCTTCACTTGTTTTAGCGTCGAGACACTACTGTGTCTGCAGATCACATAAACTTGAATGTGACGACGAACGTCTCGACTTCTTGGACCCAGACCATATAACATTTTTCCGATAAAGTGGATTAATCAAATATAACATTGAATATGAAACAAACATGAAGTTCGCTTGTATGAATATAAATAAATCTTCTTATGGCTCTCCAAAACCAAAAAAGAATTCAAAATTCATGGCAAAAGAGTACATGAGAATCAATAATAGCGTGGTAATTATTAGTACACAAAGTTTAATCTTAGAACTTCATTCCATGAATCTTAGTACGTTTCGATTTACTTTGGAGTCCTCTTCAGTAATACAATAATTAAATAATACAATAATTAAAAATTTCTCCTTTACATGTCTAAAGCGAAGTCATCATAAAATTTACAGATTTGATGTTGTACAATCTATTAAAACATTAAACAATATAATATAATCTTTTTAAGCAGAAAATTCGAAAGAAGACAGTAACTCACCTCAAACATGAAAAGAAGCCATTTCGAAACATTGGATCAAATGATAAATAATGATAACGGATGTAATATTCCAAATTAGTTGTGAATTAAATAAGTCTTATAAATCGTATGTTTAACATAACTATTCAGAAACATTATTAATAGAATTTAAATACATAGTAAGTAAGACATGTCGATCACTTAAATAAATATTAAAAGAGGGGGCAAAATCAATGTATAAACAATTATAAAGAAATTACATAAATCAAATAAATAAAACTATTTTATGTCCTTTAATCTATAAATAAGTACGAAGCCTTCCGTATTCAACGCAATCAAACGCAAATTGAGACTGTTCTCTTGCATAAGAGTATGAAGGCATTTCGATATTATCATTTATTAAGAAACGTTCTTCATCAAGTTCTGCGACATTTTTCTAGTCACAAAGTCAATTTCAAAATTAATTCTATATTTAGTAATTACTGAAAGATTATTAATATTTCAGTTTATGTGATTACAATGCCCTGACATTCTAGTTTTAAATTTCCTTCCTGTCTGCTCGACATATGATGCATCACAGGATTTGCACAAAATTTTGTAAACGACATTATTCTTTTTTTCTCGTTGGAGAATGTCTCTTTGTATCTTAATCAATCTATCCAATTTATTTGTATTGATGAAAGCTAGTTAAAAATGTGGCGGTTCCTCGAGCCGCGCAGGAACATCACTCGCACGGCAACCCGTTGTGTGCGCAAGCTTTTTCTCGCAAATGCTCGCGCACCGAGAAATGCAAGTACCGTGACTCAGCCCTTACGAGGCTGTCGCAACAAGCGAGAACCCGCGTTTAAGATTCGTCTGGTGAGGCATATAAGACCCGCCGCGAAATCGAATCGCTCAACATTTACGGATCAAACCATCCGCGTCCCAAAGAAGAGAGTGTGTAATTGATTTTTTATCAAGCTGACGCTGTCAAGAGTGCCGACCGATAGGACAGGCATAGCCCCGCAGCAACCGACCAATGAAGGTACAGCCCAGCAGCAGTCGATCGGCGGAGTCACAGCAACACCGCAGCCTACCGGCGGAAGCGTAGCATGGACACCGGCCAACGACAGAGCGGCCAGACCTCGCAGAAGAGCGGCAGTGACAAATAGCCATGGCCAGAACTGACAACAGCAGGCACCAGCAACTCCACGTCACCAGCAAGAGACTCATTCCCCTTGAGGTATTACTGCAGCGCCAGAGACTAAAGCAGTCGGCAGCGAGTACTTCTCAATATGTGGGACAGCCGGGTTTGAAAGTTACATTGCCGAGCTACTTTATCATCGACTGCCATCTCGCCGCTGCCTGCCGTCTCTCCATCACCGAAGATTCTGCCGAGGATCATTACCGGTAGATATTAGGGAACAAGTGAGAGATCCGAAAGCCGGAACGAGTGGAGTTCTCCGGAGATATCGTCAGCTTGGCGAAGGAAAATCGTCTTCCAGCTGCCGCCTATGGACTACTCAACAGAGATAGACGGCAACAATAACGACTGGAAACTCGCCAAGTGGACGCGCTGCGAGCCGAAGACCAGTTATCGGGAATGCCTATCGCGGTAGATACCGCATCACGGTCCTTTTCAGGATCACATAAAGTACCACAAACGGCCTTTTTCGGAAGTACCATATTCCTTGTACAATACATAAAACTGTAAATATATTATAAATAGAACGAATATCTCGTCGACTGGAATCTTTCCACACTATGACCTATGATTGCGTGCATACCGTCTTCATTACTGGCGAGCAGTGAGGCCGACGGCAACGGCTAGTTGCAAGAATCCGCCGAACACGCAATAGCGATTGCGATCTCAATCAACCGTCATAAAAAGTATTGTTTATTCTTTTAAATTTATCTGAAATTGTAGGGATGAAAACACAAATCAAGAGGCGCCATCTCTATTAATCTTTTCTTTATCTATTGATTTGATTTGTTGTTTCGTACTTTTATGAATTGAAACTTTCAAACATGTATTAATAATATTAAAAATCAGATTGGCCGAATCATTTTTTAATAATGTATAATTTTCTAATTATGTATGGTAAGTGGTCCAATAATGAACCATGTAAATTTCAGAGGCTTATATCTCTCTCAATTACTGAGTTAAAGATCTGAATTTTAGCATATAGTTTATAAATTTAATTGGCTACATACTGTAAACAATAATTCTTAAGTTATTTTTTAAATTTAGCCAATTTCGATTATTTCAAAAAATGGCAAGTGATTCATTGTGTACAAGAGGTGTGTACATAATGAACCATACTATTTTTAATAATGAACATGCTTTATAGTGCCAATTGTTGGGATTATTTTATATAAAATTAACAATAAAACAAGGGCTACGAGCCAAGATAGATCTTAATGCTGGATTAATTATAAAAACATAAATTTATTAAAACAAACGTTTCGATTCCTATTGGGTCATTCTCAATGTTGAAATTAATACAATTTGAAATCAACGAACACATTTGAAAAACAATAACTTGTCAATACATATGATGATTTATGAGACAGTAAATGTAATAAAATATAAATTCAATCGTGTATGTATAATTTCGTTATGAATGAGCATTATTTAGTATATGAACGTGAAGAAATAGATGATAAATATTCGGATAAAATGTAAATACGTTACACATGTCATCAAATGGCTATCTTATAAAGTGATTTTAAAAACGCAGTCGCAACGGTTCTGAATTACATTCTCAAACTGACAAATGGACCAAATATTATCTCTAATATTGTTTATTAATTGATAATGCAATATCTAAGAGTAACATTTATTATATTTATATATTAAATACGGAAAAATTGAAATATCTTGAGATCCAAAACTAATCTCATTGATAAAGACAAATCTGGATTATCTGGGATTATTTTAGTTTATTTTAAAATGTTTGTTTAGAAAATAGATAATTATAAGATGGTAAGGATTCACGAGGCTGACCATTGCATTTTTCTGCCAGATTCTTTTGTTTTGAGTGAAAATGCGTCGAATGAGTATATTTTTATTAAAATTTTAAATGGGAGGAGGGGCTGTATTCTAAATAATTACCACAATGAATTATTATTTTGAAATATTATTTTATCATCAAAAAGGTTTAGTGATCTACTATATGATTCATTGTTTACTACATCAAAATGATTCATTGTAGACCATCTAACCTTTTCCATGATAATCTCCAAAATAATGTGATAAAATAATACAACAGAAAAAAATTGCTTACAGAATAATAAAGTTAAATATGCACATAAAAATAATGCACAATGAAAAAAATGATACGTATAACAACAAAAACATAAAATTTACGAAAAAAAACTTTGCAATCCAAAATTCTTAAAATGTGGTATTTCTTGGTACGCTCTGCCAGTTGACTGGGGAACTGAGGAGGAGTTCAAATGCGAGTCGCTGTATGATAACAACACAATCTGATAATGTCGCATTTACAAAATATACAATGGTTTATAGTGTACTATTGGTTCATTGTTGTACTACTTAATATACATGAAATTTTTTTAATGATATTTTGAATTTGATAACAAAAAAGCTGTATTATGCCTATTATTATACCTTTTTTTGTGAAAGTGGATGTAAAGATAAAAAGTTTAAATATCTTTTCGAGAAACATAGACTTATGATACCAATTAAACTTAATCAATTATTATTATTGATAATAATAAGATCCAAAAAATTTATTTTATCGCTACCAAATTCTAAACTGAATTTCAATCCCATTATATAATTAAAAGTTTCAAGTGTAAAACTAACAAAATTCTTTTAGAACTGCCATTTCTATGTTGTCGACATAATGATGATAAAATAAGAAAGTCTATAGTCTCCAATGCTTTGATTTCTTCTCATCACTAAATCTATTGTAATCGGGGTGAGAGAGGATTCTATAGGAATGTCGTAATTTTGTTTGTAAGAACAGCTATCGAAGCAAAAATAAATCAAATCGAGAACTAACCGAACCGCACACATAAATTCTTCTTTCGGGATATTTACTTTATTCATAAAAAAATTCCATTTCTTATCAATACTTTCAATGTACAAATTAATAGGAATATTCATGAATAAGAACACAACGTCTAAGGAAATCAAAATTTGATTAGTTTCCTTTAAATTTCTGTACTAATTGGAAACTATCAATGTTGCTAAACAAGAATTGAGCACATTTTTTAAGATAGTGTCATGGAAAAAAGTTGCATAAAGAGGATTATTTATAGACGATATTATTATCCTGAATGAACAGTTCATGTACATTAGGTAATGCACGCTCTCGGGAGATTACTCCCACTACAACATAATTTTTTATACATTGATTTATTAATAAAATTTTTTCTCTTCCATCTTAGAAGTAAATCACAAACATTAATTAATTTATTGATTAGGTCTTTTTTCAATTTAGTGGAAATGCTCTTTATCAATAAGTATCTGCAAAACTTTAGATTTATAATTACTGTTATTCAGTCAATCATAATATTCTCTTTATCAGCTTTTGTAAGGATTACATGAGAGCTGCGTTTAAAAAATTTTTTGGTGAACTTGATTAACTGTGAAATTTTATTATTAACATCATTTTTAGTTATAGAAAAGAATGACAATTTTTTAAAAATCGGTAAAGAAATATCTTTAATCATAGGCAACTGTTCAGTGCTATATTACTTAATATTTATACATTCTATGCCTTTTATAAGTTCAAACAATGGAAACTTTTTATTACTAAAGGGTTTTATTACTAAAGGGTAAAGAGAAATTTCCACCCAACTATAGTAATTGTATTTCTTGCACGTTTGAAAGTCCTAATTTAATAAAAACATGAAACAATAGATCAAATCATATAAATAGATAAGAAAAATTAATAGAGATTGCGCCTCTTGGTTCGTGCTTTCTATTCGGATAAATTTAAAAAAATAAGCAATTTTAAATTAATGCTAACGATAAATCGAATAATTATTTATAAAAGTCTGTAAAGAGCACGTTTGTAAGCTCGGGAAAAAGATATTGAGTATCAATTATTCGCTGCAAAGTATTCGAGTAGCAGTTTGTAATGATTTCAATACTATTAACATTTCTTCCATCAATGCTCAGTTGTATTCTGAAATTTCAAGTTTTAGAGCAATATTTATGGTTGGTATACATTCTATTAATACTTCTACTAATACTCCACATATTGCACTGCAGTTTCGATATAAAGTGTCACACATCATGAAGATAGAATCGTGTTAGACAGCTTTGTATAAGACGTTCTTCCTTGAAACCAAGGAGAATCTGTTTTTTTTTTTGTAATGCTCCAGTTGCAATATTCGAATGCTTAAAATGACTAACAATTTTGCTTGCTTTTATACATACATTACGATATTCAGGTACAGTATTTAAGGTATCCTTAATGCAAAATTGTAATGTATGTGCACTGCAATTGATACAACATTTTACATTGTTTAATGATCGGATCGCAACTTTTATAGAAGCTGCGTTATCATGTACCATTGAATGTAATTTTTCGTTAAGCTTCCAATCTCCTCATATGATTTCCAAGATAGCAGCTAAATTATCCACTGTGAGATCTTCTATGTGTATTGTGGCCAATGTAAAATTAAAAAAAATTGCAAAGTTCATTCAGAATTAATGAAATGAACTGTCACGGATAAATATCTTGTGCTCTGGATGACTATTCGTCTATAGTAATTGCAACAAAAGACGCCTTAATTAAATGTTCTGTGATTTCTTTTCTAATTTTGTCATAATTTTGTGCTAACTCTAAGCGTGCACAAATAGTGCTTGTGGATTTGGAATTTGGTTCTATGATTTTCATAAATTCAATAAATCCGTCGCTATGTACGAAATGTATGAAATGGGCAACTGACACGTTGCAATCATACGCGTTATGGTTCTTGTTATTTTTTCTTGTTTCACATGAGAAAAGTGATTTTCTGTTGTTCGCTTCTCTTTGCATAGCGGTTCCTGAGAGTTTGAATTAGATGTCGATGAAATTGGAGATTCAATAATTCCTTCCAATGAGTCGGCTTCAAACTAGTGAAAAAAATACAGAAAACTTTAAGAAATGTTCTTCGCAATTCTTAACAATTAAATTATACTGAAAAAAATTTACTAAATTACAAAAATATTTATATTTATATTATAATTACAAAAATATTTATTTAAATGCTCCTAATTAAATATTTATTAACTGTAAACATATATTTATCTGATAAAAGTATCATTAATTTGATTGAAATGTAATTTTTTTTTATTTTGGGTATATATTTACTTACACTGTAAGTAAATATTTAATTAGAACTATTCAAATGACTATTTTGAAAATCTTAATAAAATTTGTTCAAAGAGATAGAATTATTATTATAAATGTAACAATGATACTCAATGTCTTTTTCCCAAGCTTACAAACGTGCTTTTTACAGACTTTTATAAATAATTATCGATTTATCAACTCACATATAATAAAACTTTTTTGCCTAGACTCATCTGTCATTTTCAAGAGTCGAAGATAATTTGTATTTATATTTTAAATGTTTGTTCAATGCTGATGTTGATCCATTATATGATAAAGTGTCGCCACATATTTTACAAGTTGCTTTTATCTCATCTTTTGTTGGAACGATATACTTCCATACCCAACTTTTTCAACAAAACATGATAAATGACTTTAAATTATTCTAAATTCTGTTTGCTCCAGGAATGTGTGATCGTAGAAAGTAAAGATTTGACATTAAAGATTTGCATAAAAATGTTATTGACAAAAAACAAAAATCTGTACAGGTAACATCTGTCATCGGGTAATATAACTGACACGTATTCGAGTAATACAATTAATACGGATAACCAGATAATGCGACCGGGTAATACGGGTATCCGGATAACTCGGGTAACTTATTACCCGGTTCAAATCATTAGCCCTATTTTAAATACTAAACTAGCTTTCACCAGTACAAATAAATTATGCAGATTGATTAAGATATAAAAAGACATCCTCCAACGAGAGAAAAAAAGAAATATGTTTACAAAGTTTCATGTAAATCCTATGATCATACATCAGGTAGACGGAAAGGAAATTAAAAATTAGAATGTCAGAGCATCGTAATCACATAAACAAAAATAATTATTCGATGATTACTGATTATATGATTATTGATTATAGGATTAATTTGAAATTAACTTCGACTAGAGGAATATCGCAGTACTGATAAAGTTCTTTAATATACTAATATTGGAATGCCTTCATATTTTTATATAAGAGAATAATCTCAATTTGCGAATAGGGAAGACTTGCATCGCAAGTACTTGTTTACAGATATTAAACGACATAAAATAGTTCTATTTAGCCGATTTATGTAATTTTTTTGTAATTGTTTATACATTGATTTTGCCCCCGCTTTAAATATTTATTTAAGTGATTTCGACACGTTTTATTTACTATTTAAATTACCGAATCTGCCGAATAAAGAAAACAGCTCTGATAATCCTGACCCAAGGTCACGATCTTCAGTAACCTTCATCAGGTTTTAACCATCACTCGTCATTCATTAAAAAGTTATTAACAAACGAAGTTTGAAAAATAATCTCTTCTATTCTATAAAAGAGAAATTTTCTGCTTTAAAGTGTATTTTACAATTTTCCGAAACGATTCTCAAACCACACTTTCCTCCCTTACTTAGGGATGCGCGACTTCCATGCGAAGCAATTCACACCCCACCTCCTCCCTGTTTAGGAGCGCACTTCCACGCAAAGTGACTTTTACTCCACTCGCGCCCTTGCGTTTGACTTTCCATGCGAAGCAACTTGGCGAGATAGAATGGAACTCGCTTTGCGTGGAAAGTCGAATGCGTCTTGGCAGAGGCGCAGGTGTGATGAAAGTCGCGTGGAAAATTATAAAATATACTTTAAAGCAGAAAATTTCTGTTTTACATAATAGAAAAGAGATATCATTTTTCAAACTTCTTTTATTAATAACTTTTTAATGAATGACGAGTGATGACTAAAATCTATTGGAGATCATTCAAAGTTATGACCTTGACAACAAACTTGTGCAAAATCAAGATAAATGATGCTATCTCCCCTATTCGATTACCTTAAATTATAAGTCATGTTCTTGACAAGCTATGTTTAACATGTGATTTATAAGATTTCTGTAATCCGTAATTAATTTGGAATGTTATATCCGTCATCGTATTTATTTGCTCCAAGACAGTTTCTTTTCATGTTTGGGATGAGTCACCATTTTTTTCGAATTTTTTTCTTAAAAAGATTATATTATATTGTTTAATATTTTAACAGATTGTACAACATCAAATCTGTGATGGTGACTTTATACATGCAAAGAAAAAGTTTTTAGTTATTATATTGTTGAAGAGGACTTCAAAGTGAATCGAAACGTACTAAGATTCATGGAATAAAGTTCTAAGATTAAATTTTGCGTACTAATTATCACGCTGATTCTCATTTACTCTAAGTTTTTAATTTTTATCTTTTTGAATATAAATGTACACAAATCATTTTTATTTTTATATTCTATTAAATATAATTAGATAAGAATTTCAAAAGGTTGATTAAATATTGATCTTTCCATTGGAAAGAGACCAGAGGAAAGAGACTATTATAATATTCAAATTTTTAACTGTCCGTCGAATTATTGATGTAGACAACGTAATGAAAGTAGTACGCCAGTAATAATAATTCTTTAACGTATTTTGCTATTTAAAAACACATTTTTTTCTATCCTATCAAACATCCTCAGTAAACAGTACTTCCATCTAGACCGATAATTGAAAGAGCCATGGATTGCATTTGTCGATCAAAAAAAGTTATGGTACTGGACGTATTGCGATTCTCTATCTTTCGCTTCTCGTTATTTAACAACCTTCTCCCAGAGGCGAAAGGAGAATCGAGTATGAACTGTTTGCCAATTTCTGGTGTGATTTAAGACCGTCGACTTGTTTGCTACTGGGAAATCAGAAAAGTTACCGTTATAAAGTCATCGTGACTCAACTATACGAACTGTCGCGATGTCGATAAATGTTCATAACATTATTGCAGCTGCATTGTGATCATTTCGATTTAACGCGGATTTTATAAATCGCGCGTGTGAACGTGATTTGTATCGATCGACCATCGCAGATGACTGTATGAAATTGTATCGAAATTTGTTCACGCATTGTTATGTTCGAATATCGTTGAATTAGATAATAATAAGAATATTGCGTGCGTACATGCGAGCGTGCGTGCATGCGTGTGCGTGTATGTATCATGTCTAATATTATTTAAAATAATATTTGTACACATGGAATATTGTGGAATAATATCGCGATCGCGTTTGGAAAGCGCGAAAGTGGCATTAAATTGATTAATCCGAATTTATGTATTACGTACGAAAATCGTAAAGATGTATTGTTCCGAATGTGTCAAATGACATTTCCATCTCAATTAATTTGTTAAATTTTCGAAACAACTTTTTGAAAAATTTTATTGTAAATTCGCTCATAATCGAACTATCTCAAATATAAAATTATCAGATATAAGAATTTAAAGTGTAGAAAGTTGTATCGATCGAAAGATTAAAATAATTTAAAATATAAAATATAATAAACATTTAAGGTTTACATTTAATCGTTGTATTATTTGCTGAATATCAGATTCTGACGCTTGTGCAATTAAGCACAATGGACTGCATTAAATATACAAGGGATGTTTTTGTAAACTTTTTACTTTGATTACCGTTGGTGTGGAGCTTCGCTATTTGCTTCTTTCGATTTAGCCGAGAATAACTCTTTTGGAAGGATATCAGTCTAGAATATACTTTTTCATTGCGTTATATAAAATTATAAAGCACAAATCGAATATAAATGCAATTTTATAATGAAGAACAAATATTATGCCACAATTTTTATGCCACAGGCTATACGCAACATATGGAAGAGTGGAGGAATTATAGACATCTAAGAGAAAAATTAAACAAAATTGCCAATTAATAAATGCTTTTATTCCAAAGATACTCCAGTTCTTTACTTCTTTAATCTACAATAATTAATATTTATATATCATCGATATAATTTTAAATAAAAAAACAAAACTTTTATGTCCAGAATTACTCGCCATCATGTGCGATGTAACACCGAATCAGTTTTGTTTTTTTTTAATTACAGTTTATATTAATATACAAATAGTAATTAGGATGCAGCCACAATAAAAGGAATAAGGAATTAAGAAATAATAATTCCAACAAATCAGAAATCGTGTATTTCGGTATATCAGATTGAAAGATTAAAATCTTTATTCTTTATTCTTAATTTCTTATACTTTCTATTGTAGCTATAATTATACTATATATTGCTACCTATGTATAGCTACCTTTACTGTAGTTTACTGTAGACAAAAGTCAATCTTTTGAATAAAGACTTTTATAATTGATAACCTAATAAGAAAGAATCATTTTGGAATATTTCAACAACATTGTAGCAATGTTAACGTTATTAAACGTTTCAAAATGTTTCTTGCTTACTGAGAAATAATTGCCGGCTCTTTAATTCATTTTTTGTTAATTTTCCCATAAGTATCCATAATTATCCAGGGCTGGAAAAATCTGAGTTTTTCATATTAAATTCAACCCGCTGGTAATAATCGATTTTACCAAGTTTTTCCCTAGTTAAAACCAAAGTAATTTTTCAGAAGACGCCCTTCAATTTCAATGAAATTATGCTCATTCGAAGCGTTTTTGCACGAAGTCAAAGAATTTGGCAAAAAAAATATTTAAATATGGCTCAATTTGTCCAGCGAAACGGATGGATATTTTAGCTAACAAATGCAATAAAATAATGATAATAGTCCTAAAAAAGAATTTTCCATTTTAATGGCAAATCTCTTTAGCTGCCCGGTTACATCAGCACGTATAGAGAGAATTTTTTCAACATTTGGTCATGTTTGAAGTAAGTTAAGAAATTCCTTGATTCCGAGAAAAGTTGATAAGCTAGCGTTAAGATTTATAGATACATAAATAAATAAATGTTAAAAAACAAGAAAAAAAAAGAGCTACAAGCTAAAAAATTATTCAATTATTCAATACATAGTTAATGTAGAATATAAATAACATACGTATTGAAACATAAGTAAAAAAAAACAATTATATCCTTTAATTAAAATTTAATACAATGTGCTAGCAATAAATAAACAGACGTTTCGATCGCGATCGGATCATTATCAATGTTATTAGGTGTACAAAAAAGTTCTGAGCTTTAGATTTTATACAACCGAAATAACAATTTAAATTTTATATATCTTCCCGTCTTTTTGTGGTTTTAGCGTTAACATTTGGCCTTCTAAAATGCCATATGGTTTGACGTTTGATGCACATAACCTCAAAAATCAGTAGTGTTCACGATGGCAATAACAAAAGAGCATATTCGATTTTCCATCCACTTCG
>Ga0157364_1004414_pt1 | contig 14045 bp, 3 predicted proteins | sample AttsexASBM2_FD_111476 | JGI IMG/M metagenome (GOLD analysis project Ga0157364, IMG submission 111476) | Fungus gardens microbial communities from leaf cutter ant in Ribeirão Preto, State of São Paulo, Brazil - Atta sexdens ASBM2 | ecosystem: Host-associated > Fungi > Mycelium > Unclassified ... | reverse complement strand
TTACGAGCAAAACTTTTTGTATTACTTTCTAATACAATATATAGGAAATTGATTCTATTCTGTTAAATAAATGTGTGCAATACATTATTAACTTCGCTGAAATGCCGTTTCGCGAAGCACGATCCTTCGTAAAAAACGTGAAAAATCGTTGCTTTCCCTTATAGAAATTTAGTATTGGAAAGCAGTAATTAATTATTGAGTATTATTAAAAGCATTAAACGATGCTTTTAATACTCGAAATAATTAAAATTCAGCATTAAATTTGTCAGTATTAAATTGGATTTCTGTAAGAGTCACGATAAAAGATTTATTCGCGTAATTTGAAATCCTCAAAAATTTTTGCACTTAAAATAAGATAAATATGTATTTGACATTGAAAAGGGAGAATCTGAGTGCAAAAAGTGCAAACAACGCGAATGGACCTGAAGTTTCTGAAAATTCATTTTTTCAGTTTAGTTTCTTTTTTTTTCTTTTTTTTTAAATCTATTTCGAATTTCTTACGTATAGTGTGATCCAGCTGGTTTTTTACTTCATAATGAGATGAATGGTTTCAATATCTTATCGAGAAACGAAATGTTAATATTATACAATCCCAAGCGAACGCATTATTAATACCAACGTGACACACAATGAAATTATTATTTATATCTGCGTGGCATAAACAAATCCGGAGACAAGCAACGTTCGCTGGAATGATGAATTGCGTCAGAAGTACAAGATGATACAAGGTCTACAATAGCAGTCATAAATTTTAAATCGTAAGAAATCGACCAGTCACAGTCGATTGTTTCACCTCTCATTCGATTATGATTGGTCAATTTCTTACGACTTAAGACTTACAACTCCTATTACAGTTCCTGCGTAACAAGAAAAGAAATGTATGAGCCCTTCGAATTTATTATATTCCCTTCAATTGAATTTTTATGGTTACCACAAAATTGGAAATTAGAGAAATATCAATGAAAGTGTAAATAGTCAGAGAAATTAGAAAAAGATCAGGAAATTTTGAAAAATTTTCTTTGTTTTGCTTTAAAGAAGTTTAATATGAATAAATTCTTGTTTTAAAATACTACCAACTTAAAAATTAAATGCAAGCAACGTCAACAATATAATTAATAGTAATCAGCAATAAATTAATAATGATTTACATGATTACATGTTAAGTTGCTCTTTCGACAGAATATTTGACAGTTTTCAAATTAGAAATACAAAAAATTTCAAAGCATTGTTAAAACCATCAAGGAAAATCATGAAATTTTATCTAAAAATTAGGCAAAAGTTATTAAGAATTTTAGGATAAAAAATTTGTGATAATCCTTCTTTCAAATTTCTTTTCTTGCTTAAACACGCAACGCAATTCTAAAATCTGAGTCAAGTTCAAAGGTGTCGATTAAAATAGTCAGACCTTGTCGAAAATCGAGAATACGATCATAAGTAATTTTTCGAATTAATTGCAAACTTAAGCACACATGATCTTTGGCTCTATTTTGTTTTCCCATAATCTCCGATAGTTTTCCATTAATTTTCCATGGAAATTTACAAAGGACGATTTTATTGATATATCAAAAATTAGATCTGAAAATAATTTTCTTGGATAATCATAATAATTATGTAGCTCAAACTATTTTTCATCAGAATGTACGTCGAAACTTTTTGTAACATTGCTTCTCATGTTTGAAATTTCTACTTAATTATTTTGATGATCCAACAAAATTATTTTCTGATCGATATCCAATTAAATTTTTACACATTTCAACAAATTGTTCTTTCTATACGGGATAACATATTTAAAGGTAACTCTCGTTAAAATTGTTAACAAGCGCTTCAGAATCCGTACATAAAGGTTATCCATACAGAGGAAACGATATTTTATTGAACTATCTAAAAATTTAAATAACTACAGATCTGAAAATAATTTTATTAGACTATCAAAATAATTATGTAAAAATTTAAAGCATGAGGAGCAATATTGCAAAAAGTTTTCTAACAATCAATTTTAACGCGTCCTAAATAATTATTTTCATAATCCAACAAACTTATTTTCAAATCTGTATCTTTCTAAATTTTTAGCAAAACTGTTCTTTTCGCGTCTCACTATCTTTCTACAATTAGAAATTCATCAATTAAAATAAAATGAACTTCCTCTTCCTCGGTGAGCTTTTATTTTCAAGGTTGTTTTCACTACATTCCGCGAAATTCCTTTTCATTGAATATTTATTTATGCCTGCCGCGAAACATTTATATTTATATTTAACACACGCTAGAGAACGGCTAAATGCATCCGCCTGTAATTCTCGCGACTGATTCTATCCGACTCTTCATCGCTCCATAATTATTGAACGTTAACTTCCCTTATTAACTCGCAAATTCGAGGCGGCACGATCGGAACGAAGAGCGTCTAAAGATCTCGCTGGCGTGGTTCCAAGAGATGTCTGAAATGCGTTTAAAAGCTACCGGATATTTTAAACATTGTTTAGGTGTATTTTATATTATCCCTTGAATTTTTGTCTTTGAACTCTGGACACAAAAACTCTCAGGGATGTTCGTTCGTTATACAGAAGGATTTATAACCTAGGTTTATAACGTATGTCTATCGAATTTTGATATGCGATAAATCTTTCTGACAATTTTTCTGACAGTTTTCTTTTTAATCCCTTTTACCAAAGCTTGAAGCTTAAAACATCGCAGTATACCTATTTTTCATAATCTGTAATTTTGCATTAAGTTTATGCCATCAAGATAACAATGACACGCATGTTAAAATTGTTAACGAGCAGGCAATTATTCTCACGCTATCTTCCTACACGGAAAAACAGCTTTGCTGAAGTATCTAAAAATTTAGCTAGATATAGAGCTGAAAACAATTTTCTTTAAATCACAAAAATAATTATATAGGATGTTCAAATCGATTGCCAGATTATCAAAACTTTTTGCAGCATTGTTCATTACGCTCGAGATGCCTACAAAATTATTTTCAGATCTGTAACTAGTTAAATTTTTAGATATTTAGCAAAACCATTTTTTCTGTGTACGATTGAACATATTTCTGTCAATTGAAATTAACACAATAAAAAAATATTTAATTACGCGTGTCAAATTTACATGATTCCCATGTCTCTTAAATATCGAAGCTGTTTGTTATATCAATGTAAAATATAGACCACGTATATATTGTTCCCAAGATAAGATTCTGCGTAGCTATTTAATATATTGATCACTTGCATCTTCTCGCAAAGTCACGATACACTCGAGAACAAAGAGCCCGCCAAAGTGTGAATGATTAATTAAACACGTCGTATCTGATTCTCACGATATGCCTCGTAATCATCGCACGTCAACTTCTCATACTGAAAGCTGAAAAACACTGTCAGAGCAAAAGAATTCCGCTAAAATGCTGAAGCGGTTAATTAACGGATCACATACGGATTTCCTACAGGATTCTCATTCACATTCTAAGATAGCACAAATCCGAAACAATGTAATCGAGACGAGAAACTCACCCTCAACCGTTGGAAACCCTGTAAATTTTTTTGCTTTTTGCCACAGATAGAATTAATTTTTTAGGGTCTTTTAATTAAAGACGCAAGTGTTTTTAACTCTTTATTAATACGATTGGGTTTCATTCATGTCTCGCACATCTGTTTCTTTTAAGTACAAAAGTAAGTATCTAAATGTCTCTACGATTTCCTTTCTTTTTAAATACACCACTTTAAATACTTTCTAAAGATGTTAAAATATATGCATGAATTAATAATAATTTTTGTTTATATATACAATAGATTAAAATTAATTCAGGACACAAACAATGTATGTAATAAAGGATTCGAAAATCATTAAGTGCACTAAAAGTTAATTAAATCATCTTGTCCGTTCGCGAAATCTAAGAATTAATATTGCTGAAGAAGATTCCAAAGAAAATCTAAACGTTCAATGATTTCTCAAGACTTTAAATAAAGAAGATCAGCACAAATAAAAGTACAAATTTACTTGTTAAAATTTATTGTGCACTTTCTCTCGCGCTGACTCTCATTAACCCAGATTAATATTGTTTTTGTAATTTTAATTAAATTACTCTTCAACGTAATTAAGTACAGATTTGAGGCTTTAAGCATTCACTAAATTCCTTTAAACCGCATCTATGTTGTGACAGAACGTGAACAGCAAAAATCCAATGATCTCCGATTTTTCACAAACTTAAGTTACATGGAAACAACATTTTGCTAAAGTACCTAAAAATTTAGCTAGACAAATCTGAAAATTATTTTGATAGTCCAACAAAATTATTATATTCAGATCTGTACCTAACTCTGTACTTCAACAAAATCGTTCTTTTTGTGCATGTATTTTCGAACAATTACAATGCGATCAATTTGACAAGTCACTCGATTATTCACTAATCACTGTTACATCAACTACATCATGAATGCTTGTCGTTTGGTGACACAAATTGACAAATATCGTTCTGTCTTTGAAAGGCAAAGAAAGATAGAATTACGACGTTTGTGTCACTAAATGAAAAGCACTCAATGTTATTAGAGAGTGTTACAGCAAACTGGATAAAGGAAGCTTCACTTTTTTTTATTTTACAAATTGAAAGCCCGAATATCGCGGTTGAGAATTGAGAAATCGCGGATAACAAAACTAACCCTCTCGTCGCTGATTGTCCCCTTCTCGACAAGTCGCAATCTCACGTCAGATCGGCTTCGGAGAGCCGAAGGGCAAACACCCGCCGCGCGATATGACACGGACTCGGCGACCGGTCGCGGTATTGCGGCACCACGACACTCTGCTGCGAACTGTTCTCTGCCGAGGACACTGTCCGGACGATCAGCTCGCTCGAGCGCCCGGGACGCGACTAGCCGGCCAAATCGCACGCGCTCGAGCGAACGTTTTTAGCACGTCTTCGACGACGGCTTCCTAATTATTTTGGCAGAGATCAGCTCGAAGAGCTGCCGCTCTCCCGATCTTCGGCATCGCTTCCTCCCCTTCCACCACCGCGCGTCCCGCCAAGGACTACGACGTTCTTGGGGTGGTTTTTCAATTCTCCCATATATAAGAATGGATTATTAAGAGGTGATAATGTTTTGAAAACGTTTTTTTACACGTAAAATATCTTAATTACAACGTATACAAGTTTCAGCTTTACTTTATTTGTCATAAATCAAATTTTTTCTCAAAAAAACTTATCTTCTTTTGAATTTATTTTATAAACTAAGTATTCAACAGTTTCTGAATCAACTATTTAACAGTTGCTTTTACTTTCTTTGCCGAGGTTGTATGAGACCGAGTATGATTATACGATTATTCTTTTATTTAATTGTATAAGTCAGAAGATGCACGAACTTTCTCGAATATATTCACGGTTACTTTAAGCTTTAATGAAAAATGTTGAGGAAAAATGAATAATCTGAATTACAAAAATTATTGAAATAATGAGTTATTCAGACAAAAAATGTAAAGATATTCATGAATCCAGTTCTAAAATTTAAGTGCATAATATAGCAGCATAAAATTAACTCTCCGTGAAAAAACGTGAAATAAATATATGTGTAATATTTATATAAATATAATTAATATTTATATAAATATAATTAAAATCTTTTCAAGTCTGAAGAACACTTTCAACACCAGAATAATAACGATAAAAGATTATCTGAAATTTCAATCAAATAAATTATAAACCTCTTTACATAACAAGGGCCAGTTTCTCTGCTGAGATATAAGTATTCATTTGATCCATTTTAAGCACGGAAAGCGCGAAAAGCGCAGCTGGGAGAAGCAGATCTGTGGTCACGATTTGAGTGAGTGGACTGGTGGAATCTATTTGAAGACGAGAGATGCAACATGTTGGACGGGCCATAAGGATAAGAAACGTACTTGTTGGCAAACAAGTAGAGGTCGTCGTTATATGTGACGAATGCCTCACATAGATACGCGAGATGAGGTAATCCGCTTTGTTGGATTATCCACTCTCGAAGGAAACCGATATCCTCTCTCGTTTATGTAAAAAATTGCATGCGATTGTCTCAGCCATAATTAAATAATTTGCTTTGTAAACGATCGTCTTGTTCAATCAGCATTCGTTTTTAAAACAAAACAAATCCTTCGGGAATATTAAAATTCAGCAGACAAAATCGATTATACTTTTAATTGAAAATTGATTTTTTGTTATCAGAATCAGTTAATAAAATTAATGTCCGTAAAATTAATTAAAAACTCCTTTAATGCATTGCATTTTTTAATTTATCTCAAAATTAACTAAATAAATAAATTTGTGGTTTCTCAAATGAAAAGACTGATTTATGATGAATTGCTTATGAAGAAGCTAACTGCAATATTGACTTGACTCAATCATCGCTTGACAAATCATTTCTTGTAATGTTAATGGCAATGTCGACATATATCTATGTTATGCTATTGTGACGTGGTTACAATATGGACCATATGGCAATGCGGTCGCATAAACGCATTTCGATACCCGATTATTACGGACGCTGCACGCATTAATGCATTCCCTACGACACGATATGAAATCATCCATTACGTATTTCAAACACGGACCTATCGCCAAAGATAACAGAATTTGAAATTTTTATAAATAGCGTCGCGCGTAACAAGCGACCAAAAATTACTCTCAAATGCGAGAGAAAAAAACAGATATCTGTCTATGTGTTGCATTAAAGTTTTAGTATTAAGCATTAATTATAAAATTTTCATTAATAATAAAAGCTGGTCTTAAAACATTACAATTGCCCATTTACTAATACATTTGATAAGCTTAACGTGTCGTAAGCTGAACGCACGTGTACTTGTTGTGGACACGTGTTATCTCTTATTAAATGCCGATTTAATTTTTTTATTTGAGCATCTCTTCCTCAGCGCGCAATTCGCTGGCCGGTATTTTATAACGATGTTTAATTATAGTTCAGGATTGCACAAATTACCGCGACGTCGCGGGTCGAGATAATTTCCACAGCTCGCGAAAATTGTTTTACTCGAGCGCGCGGATGTAGTGGTGACCTACAAAAACTAAAACGAATTCTTGGCTCTAGTTATTATAGGTCGCGTAATACGCGCTGCTACGTACCTATTCGTCGAAAAGCCGCGGATTTTATGCGTGATCAAGAATATTAAGCGGTTTTACGACATTTTTATTGACTTTCTCAATGCACACCGAGCCGCTTTATGAATATGCGAACTTTTAGCGCGAGCGTTGCGATGCGTTAAAATATTTTATTTACTGCGGAACGACACGCCTTTAATCTGCGGACTTCGCTTTGCAAGCACTTATTATGCAACTGCTTACTTATATTGCCACGCAGTGAATAACACACATGTAACAGAATCGGCTCGTGCCACTCGTTTCATGTAATTTTTATTACGCAATACCCGTGGAAACCGATAAGAATTTTTTTGTTTATCTAATTATAAGATAACATCAGTTTTAATCTTGTAAATAATCTTTTTTTGATAATGTTTCTTTAAAAAACGTATATTTTTTAATTCAGCTTCGCTCCATTATTTCTAAATGTTTCAAATGCACCGTACAGCCTTGGGCCATAAATATAAAGTACCCTTACAAATTGAACGTAAACGTTTTTTGATTAATGAAAAATAAAATAAAAACAGTTGTATTGAAAAAAAATATTTATTTTTATAATTTGAATATTTATATTTTATATTTATTTTTATAAATTTCATTCCTTGTTAATTCTTCTTTGGCTTTTATTTCCGTCTTTTTCAAAATAACGCAATAAAAAATAAAGTAAGGATATTTTATACTTATCAAGGTACAATATTTATGAAAAATTCACTAAAATTTTCTATAAAATATTTTGTGATGCAACTTCGAGCGACAATTTTTATATGAAGATAAAACCAAAGAGAAATATATCTGCGTTCAATATAAAAATTTGCAATGCCTATAGTTTCGATAAGTCACATATTTTCACACGCACACGTTAATTTAAAACATCTTGCTTTGAAAACCAATACTCTAGACTTCTGCATTTGCTTCATTTAATATTATTCAAGTCAATTAAGAGAAATTGTGTCTCCATTTCGCAATTTCGTAAAAAAAAGTGTGTAAAACACACAAACAGCAAATATAAAAATAACGCGATTTCAATAAAATCATTTTTTCCTTTATAAATCAATTTTTTTTATGGTGAAATTTTATATATTTTTTTCTAGAAGTATAAAATAACAAGAATTATTCTATTTTCAAGAGTTGCTGTACTCTGTTCGTAAAAAAAACACGCAGTTTCTAAATCTTTGAATATTACGTGATTACAAAAGAAAACATTCTATCCACAATTAATATACAATTCTATATCAATAGAGAATCAAGGAGTAACGCTCTAAAGACACCTCTCCTCTGGCTAGCTATTTAAAAGTAGTCGAGCCACCGCCAATATAAATGAAGAGCAATCACTACTACGTTTATAAATTTCTGAATCTCGCGATGTCGATGCACGAAATTTTGCAATTTTCACCATAAAGCTGCGTTCTCCAATGCAGCCCTTCGCTGGCAAATCGGGAAAGTTATTCACGTTAATCAGAATCGATCACGATAATAATACGATATTCCACGGCTAATCCTTCTTGGCTTCTCACTACACTTACGTTCCATTCTCCCGCGGTTTTCATTCCGGAAACGGAAGATTTGTCACTGCGCGTGGTCACACGAAGAACACTATGCAACTGCACACTATGGTTGCGCGGCGAGAGGACTTACCAGTGCTTCTATCTTCAATTCTTCAACTTTTACACTTGGAAGCGCTGCGGGGGGGGGGGTGGACCACCCCCGTTTAAACCTTTCACACTGTTTCTCTCTCTCTCTTTCTTCCTCTCCCTTTCTTTTTCTCTTTCGATCCACTACTCCTCGGTGCGCATCGTCGTTCGTCGACGCGCCGCTTTCGACTGGGCCCTCTATGACGTGCAGGAGAGTCGTTTGCGCGACGGCAAAAGGGAAGTGAAATAAACAAACATTCAAAAGGGGGTAACGCCTGCGCTGCTGAACAAAACGAAGCACCGAACGACCGCGAAATTCACTTAAATAGTCCGTAGCCGTCGCTACCTGGTGGCGAGACAACGAAAATCTAACTCTGGCCGGAAGCCAGTGGCCCCGGCTGCCGTGGATGTCGTCGTCGCTTTTTTGCGTTTAACCTTCGAATTTGAAGAGCTGAGAGTGAAAGAGGGATGCAGGGAAAAGAGGAAAGAAGGAGAGACAGTGCTATCCGATTTAAACATCATCAATCTAAAAGTATATCTGCCATATTTTGATCATCAAGTATAGTGTGCTTCTTTATGGTTCCTTGATTCACCATAAAAGGAATAAATAGAAAAAAAACAATTTAATATCTCGAAATAGTTTCTACTCCGGCCGTTTATATACAGGTAGGAGTTATAATAAAGAAGGAGGAAATTATACTTTTTTTTATATTTTCTTAAGATAAGGGTGGAACGTTTTACTTTTCTTTTAAAGTAACAAGATATCTGTAAAATAAATGACTGTAAGATAAATAGACACGATGATATATCATAATTGCTTTCACAGAAGAAATCTTTTTCTTGATTTGTAGACAGCTTTTCTAATTTTTTATTTATACGCGGAAGATAGTATTATGTGAACACACACACACTCCAAATAAACTCAGCCATTTTTCATCGTTTGTGCTTCTGCCTTAGGACGATTTCTCTAATGTATTATTTTTAGCGAGTTTGAGATATTACTACTTCCTACATTCTTTCCTGAAAGAACAAATAAAATCGAGAAGTTTCTTCAATGTCAACGATATTATGTATTATGTAATAATCTTTAAAAAATGTGTTGTCATTAAAAAAACATTTTACATCGACATATAGAAGTTTAAAGTTTCTCGACACGTTTATCTCATTCCATTTATCTAGAATCTTAAAAATAAAATAAAAAATGTACCAAAATAAAAATTGCCGAATCGATTGAGTGTCTTTTAGAAAACCAAACCGCGTTTAGATCAGCTATAAATACACATACGTAATTCCGCTTCGACTGCGCTCTCAAGTATTATTCTTATTAGAATTATACAAGGCTCACGTTTTCTTCAAGAACGAAAATAGCCGATTGGCGGATATCCAAATGCGATATCAAGCACATCTTCGAGGACAATCCACCACGAGCATTCTGTTCTGGGAAATTTGTTTTTTGGTCATCCCATTTTCATCTTTCGCATTAACGTGACCAAGATTGTTCATCGTGAGCATTGATCTTTTCTCATCATCGTCCTGCACTCTCTGTGCAAGTATTTTATATCTTTCGATGTTAGTATCTTCTTGTCTATCTCTTCTATAATATCGATTTTTACATTTGCAGACGTAAACGCACGTAACAGAGATATAATACAATCAAATTTTTTGATTGTATTATAATTAGCGTACATTTTTATTAAAGATCATTTATTGTTAAGTTTATGCGTAACATAAAATTCTTATCTTCTATAAAGTTTCGTTGTTATTTGTTATAATAACCTATTTTTAATCGTCTAAATAAATTAATTTAAAAGGAATTAATTTAATTAATTTAATAAAAGGACCGTTGATTCTTACAAAAACGTAATGGTCAATTTATTACAGAAAGACAGTAACTAATTACGTATTCGGAGTACTAAACAACACTGCTTTTAAGATTTAAAATAAGTAATTAATCACTGTCTTTCAGTATTAAATTAGCCACTATTAAAGTCACTGTTAGATTTCTCTAAGGATAAGAATGAGGGATTACATATTAAAAAGTGTATTTTCATGGGAGTGAAAAAATGTATGGCTGGAGTTATAATGCATTCATAATTTTATTTTATTATTTTTTGGAAAGACGCATCTCTTTGATCAAATCGAATGAACGAATTATCATATCTCCCGGCAATGGCATGCTACGTTCCAAGTGTAAGCACTTGAGAGACGCGAATGAGAATACGGGAGAAAGAGACGGGTCAACGTCCCGTTTCTCGAATCTCAAATACATTTAATGTACACACGAGTGCCCGTCCGCGTTCTCGCGTTTTGCGCTTGTGAGATATCCCTCATATCGCGTGTGCCTCGTCGAATTTGCCAAGTCCTCCGGTTATCTCGCGTACGCCACGTCAGTATTGTTGCACGGGCTTGCTGCATAAGGCTGTGATGTAACATGACGAGACAATAATGGCACCATACGTGATATTAGTACCAAAGTACTGTCCCAGTTTCGCTTCTTAATGACAACGTCAGGATCATGTCGCACAAAATTGCTTGGTTTAATTTATCTTGGTTTTATTTAAAGTTGCAAAAAAATTAAATTGTAAGATATATAACGGAATTTTTTATAACACAAAGGTATACCAATTGATGTTAAATATTTATCTTATTCTATCAATTATGATTTTTATAATGTTTAAAAAATAATGTCTAATATAATTATAACATCTAACTCTGGCAAAAATAAAAATTGCAGCATAAATTGAATGTACTATATAAGGGAGAATAAAAGAAGTGTAAACGAAATTTCTAGCGAAAGTTGGCAACGAAATATAAAAGAAGCGTAAACGCCTTTTACATTTTGTTGTCTCAATTTGTTGCCTCCTAGAAGCTTCATTTATATTTCTATTACTCTTTTTTTACATTCGACTTACGCTCTAATTTTTATTTTCGCCAGAGAAGAAATAGTAAAAATAAAACTAATAAGATTAAAAAAATTACATCTTGAAGGATAATTACATTGAAAAATAAAAATCATTTAAAATCATTTAAAAACTATTTTATTTTGTTACCTTTTTATGTTCTATATTTTATTTTTATTACTTATTTTATATTTCAGTTTATGCTAGAATTTCTGGATTTACAAATCTTTTAGATTTAAGAATCTTATTACATATGGATGTGCGTGAAAATACGGCCATTTTAAAATATCCTTCTAATAACGAAAAATACGTTCTATTATATTCCATTTTGAATAATCGGCAAAGAACTATACAAAAATATAAGTCTGCTGGCTACTCCATGATGAAAGGCGTAATAAATAACGAATTGACATGAACAAACTCTTCAAAATCTTTCGTTGTGAAATAAGAAGATGAGAATAGATCGCTTAGGACATCAGGAGATAAGTGCGAAAAAGTGTGTCATAAAGGCGAATGCTTTCTGAGAAGAACTCTTCATCGCAATATACTTCAAAGATGAAGCAGCGGGCAATTCTGGACACTGGATAAACATGTCGGTGCCACATACGCTTTATCGCGAAAGTTAGTGCCGCAAATACGTTTGTTTTAAATACATCTATAAACGTGCGGTATTGGCGATTACACTTCGGTAACAGTATTCTGAAAATACTTACAGTGACAAGTCTTGTGACAAGTTTTCTCAATATTGGACCGAATTATAATTGATATAATGTATTAATTACAATTTTTGCTGCATGATTATTTTTTTGCCGATGTTATTTTTTTTCAATTTACATTTTAATTGTAAATCTCAAAAAAAGCGTTAAATATATATTCGTAACGAATAAATCTTGCTTATCATCCAGTCGACACCAACTAAAAGTAATATGACATCTACATAATTTCGTACTTAACAATGTAACTATTATACCACGTTGCTATATTTACAATAACATTAACAATAAAATTAATAGAATTTCTTATAATTAAAATAAAGGTAAACAAAAAGACTAATAGAAGTCAGTGCGGTATTAATTATAATTATAATTAAAGCGCAATAATTATGATATTAAATTGAAATGTTTATTAATATTTCATGTATTTACATTTATATTGTTGAGTGCAAAATTAACGAATTGATGTTACATTATTTTTAGTTGGTGTCGAAAAATTACCTGCAATTTTTTCATTCAAACTTTTCAGTCAATACTTTAATTCTCTTTACTGATTCATAGTGTCTTATCGTAATTAATCGTCAATTAAAAAAAAATTTAATTATAGTATTTTCGATTATTAAATCTCATATTACTGTGCTATAGAAGAGGTGCTCTTTTCATATGCTTTTCTAGTCTGCGAAATTAAATTGATTCATGCAAGAAATGCATCTTTATCGATTATAATACATTTTGTGACGTGTATGCAAATATCAAAAGATCAAAAAAATATACGTTCATCACGTATCAAATAACGAAAACATGCGTTATAAGCTGACGGAAGGCAGTCCTTGAATCCGCAATACTCACGAACATCGTCGGCCTGTCGAAAGACCGAACTGTCGGAACCAGTTAAACGGTCGTCCCCATGAAACATCCACGCTATCAGCATTCTCTCATTATAGCAAACGAAAATAGACGTTGTTACTTCGTCGCTTACTCTGACCGGCGGTTTAAAGCGCGGCGTATTCTTAGCTAAAACTCAAAGTCTTACGTAAAACCGGCCCACGATATAGTGATGTTTGGAGCATCATTAGAGCTAGAAACTCCGCTTCTCCAAGCTCGATGTGTCTTCGGTTATTCGCGTAGTAGATTCATCAATCCGGAAGAAGCTGCTGCACTCTATAAATGCAATATGAACGGCTATTTCGAATGAGTTAATGAATAAAAATAGAAATCCCGAAGCTTAATTTAGAAGTATTTTTTTAATCGGAAGGCTGCAAGGAAATTTTTCAGCAGATCTTTTCAGCAAATTTTCGTTGTAAAAATTCAAGTTCGAATTTGCTTGAATATCTATAATTCACCGAGTTAACTTTCCGTTGTATACATGCCACATCTTATACACAAAAAGAAGAGAAGCTTTTTTTGTAGCGTAAATATCGCTGTTTTATTTTGACGAACTAAAACTATGCCACTTTTATAGCGATAACATGGTCGAAAACCTCGTTCATAATAATAGTTTATCTATATAGATTGAACATGTGTTTTGGCGAGCTTTATTCGTAGTGAATTTTAGAGAAGCTAATCTAAACATGTGTGTGTGTGTGTGTGTGTGTGTGTGTGTGTGTGTGTGTGTGTGAGATTAATTAATTTTATAAAATCAATAATGAATAAGTTAATTTGCCACTTAACATATGTATATCCGTTTTAGGCATAATGG
>Ga0157364_1004413_pt1 | contig 14049 bp, 6 predicted proteins | sample AttsexASBM2_FD_111476 | JGI IMG/M metagenome (GOLD analysis project Ga0157364, IMG submission 111476) | Fungus gardens microbial communities from leaf cutter ant in Ribeirão Preto, State of São Paulo, Brazil - Atta sexdens ASBM2 | ecosystem: Host-associated > Fungi > Mycelium > Unclassified ... | reverse complement strand
TATTTAATATTATTTAATTATCATAATAAAAAGTGATGAAAGGCACATGAAGTGTTTTTAATGCGCATGCGTAATCTATTTTAATTACTTGTTATTTCTCTATTTAATTACGTTAATGTTGTCTACACTTCCGACTTTTAACCAACATCTGTTAAATTGTGCGTAACCAAAATTCTTGTCTCCGTATCTCCTATTGTGTCCGTAAATACGACCATATCTCCGTATTACCAGAGATCTGATTGGCTTAAGATTTGGTTGGCTTAAGATTTAATTTTATTCTCCACCTGTGCTGTCTTGTATTTTCTCTCCTTCGCTCTAATACTTCTCTATATCTGCGATGTCTCTTTCAGTTGAACTCTGAACATGATTCCTCTTTTAACTCTCTTGTCATCAAATACCAAAATTATTTATCTTTCTCCATATATCAGTCCACTAAATTCCGCTTTCTCTTACTCTATCTCTATCAAATATTTTAATTCCTTTTTGATTCAATAAAAATCTCTCTCTCTTTGTCCTCCTTTCGTTCTGCTGTCTCGCGTTTCATCGCGTTACTCACAGTATTTAAACGAGACTGATGTAATTGGTGTGTTTGTGGGTATGTGCGCGCGCGCGCGCGCGTGTGTGTGTGTGTGTGTATGATTTCAGCTATTTACCTCTTATTGTATTGTTGTCTTATGCTGGTTTTGTTATTAGGCTTTGTAACAGCAATTTTGCTGACGCCTAACCATTTGCAAGCTACTTGCTATTGTCTATTGTATTTATGTTTATATTAACAATCTATTGTATCATATTTTATGTCTATTACTCTGTTAACATGTAGTCTTTTTCATAAAGCTTTGCAATAATTAAATCAATTAAATTAAATTTTCAATTGCATTTTTTATCATCTTTTACTATTATTTACTGACTATCTAGAGACAGTTAGTAAAGAAAATTAAATAATTTTCGTCCGTTTTTATAAATGTTTTAAAACGGTCTCATCATTTTGTTTTATCCAAATTGTCTTTATAAATGGTAAAAATTAACGTACTATATTATTTCTCGCTTCTAACGTCACAATCCAATATGACTGTGGTGATTACTCAGCCTTAAGACTAATATTTTTTTTGTGTAGTGTGAGATTAGATATCTAAGGGATGAATTAGAATAAAACGAATACAGATGTGTTTGCCTATATTTATTATATATATTAAAGGTGGCAAAAAAAAGATGTAGAAAAACGAGGGACCGGATTTAATCCGGAATTTGTAATGAATGTCGGACATGGGTTCATGATATCAAGACGTATAGCACAATTATATTCTCCGTTGAACTGCGATAAATGAAAAATTTTCCCTTTGAACTGTATATCGGAATAACTTTCCGCGCGACCTCGCGAATTGAATTTCGACCGATTACCGGAGGAAAAAGCTTTGTGAAGAGCCGATGCCTGGCGAGAACACAGAGACGGCTTGCCCGGTTCTCACAAGAGAATCGAAAAAGCTTTTTAGATATATTTCGCCATAAATGACGACGAAGACAATAATGGTTAGACGAATCAAAATTGAATCAATGACGCCCACATCAAAATACTGAATAAAAGGGACAAAAAAGGTAAAAAAAGGAAAGAGATGGTGAAACAGCGAGACTAAATATATTGTTATACCGCCCACGTTCAACCGTACAATAAAAATTTATTCACGCGGCCTTCCGAGCCGTACCCGACCTTCGACATAATCCCGACTTTTAAAGTGGCGAAGGGATTTGAATGGGATTTTAAATTGCTGCAGACTCTTATGACAGTCGGGGACAGATCATCCAACGCGTGTGTATATGTAGGTACACACACCACGGACGCACGGAATTTTGCGAAAATCCGCGATGAGCGCGGCCGTGCACGAATGAGATTAAATCTTCTCATTTGCGAAGCTCGTTTCCATAATCGTGTGTCAAATCAAGTGTATTAATAAATCGATCCTCGGCGTGAAATAATAATACTTTTCCCTGTAACCAAATTAAGTTCGATTGCATTCTCGGTATTCTTATTTCTTCGAATAAAGAAGGTTCAATTAAATCTCTTAATTTTTTCACAAAGACAACTCGCGAATAGAACAGAATTTTTGAACGATCGAATTTATTCCGTCTTTTTTATAATAAGTCTTCTTGGAAAACGATATTTTCGTACAAATTAATGGTTATCGCGACAAATATCTCCACATATCTCGATTATCGAATTGATAAGACGCTGTCTCAGAAAATAGGGAGTTACAAATTCAAATCCTGGCTGAGATATTTTTCATAAGGTCTTTGCAGTGTTTAAAGATGCTTATTAGCATCATTACTAAGTTGATTAATTAATGTAATTTGTGACGTTATTACTAGCTTTAGGATATAGGAACGTGATGTTGTAAATGCTTCGAAGCATTTGTAATGAGACTTCGACCACACCATTAATTTATAATTACGCTTCAAATTCGACAAACCGAATTGACGCGCAGTTTATAAAATTGAAAAAATATAAATCTATTTATTGTAAATCTGTGATTATTATCAAGTATCAGAATCTGCTCATACCGAAAATAGAATTTTTTTCTTATTTGATTTATTCTTATCGATTTAATTTCCATTTATCATTGTTCTATAATAAATTTCAAAATTTATAAAGTATGATCGAGAAAGAGAGATATGCAATTGCAAGTTTGAGTGGCCACTGAAATTGTTTCATGACTGTGGAATTTTCATTCCTGCATGCAGCAATTGCAATATTTGCACGTAAAAAAGTTTGACAATATTGTGAAGAAAATTATCATGAATAAAAAGGTGTATTGCCTACCGCAGACTCAATCATAAAGTTTTAATTAAATATATCAGTAATTAAGCGCACGGACACGTGTAGCCTGAAAACAATCACGAACTATTGCGTGCAACATTCTGATTTCTGAAATAATAAAATTTTAGATATTTCGAATCGTCAACTGTTATTTTTAGAATTCAAATTCACGATATCGTAAATTCCAACAATTCCGATTTATGAAAATCCCCAATCTATAAATTCTTTAAATTTTTCATCTTCCCATACATTTTTCCGTCAGGAAATGTGACAAAACTTTTGTGAATGCTTTCTTGTTTTACAAATATTTTTGTTGAATTCTACGATGTATTCTATTTTATTTTGCAATGCTCGTGTAGCTAATAAGGTGCTGTGTGTACGCTTCAAATTAAACCTTCATAATATAAACATGCCAGGAATGCCTTTAAACAAAAACAACTGAATATGGAAATATTTCAATGTATAGAGGAGAGATGATATTATGGCCAGTGTAGATATAATCCCTTTTAATATCTCCGCTATTAAGTGACGAATTCTAACAATTACTTATGAAATTGTTTACTTAATAGCTCGCCGTTATCACAACACGACACTAATATATCAATATATATTATTTATTATAACGTATTATTATAACGTATTTTTACTTTCAAACATTTTGAACTGTTTTTAAGATACATTTTAGCATTTAACTACGCATATTTTCCTATTGTTTCTTAAACGTATTATCACACGAATATATGTAATGTACAAATAATATATGTGTTCTTTGTTATTTAACATTTTATTTGGTTGTATATAATTCGTTGCAAAGTAAAACATTAGTGTGACATTTTGCTAATGTGGCCCTCTAAACCTCAGATAGCACAGAATAAATATTGATAAATATTTATTATTATTTTTTGAAATGTTATACAAATATTTCATACATTTTATATAAAACTTTATTCAAAATATTATTAAAAGATAGACTAAATACATATTTAATGTAATAATATATGATAAATATAAATAAATATTTCTAGTAAATATTTTTTATTTGAATTGTAATGTTTTATTAAGAGTATTTCCATAGCATTTACTACAAAATTTATAATAAATATTTCATAATATTTATAATAAATGTTTATGATTTACTAAAACCACAAAAATATTCACAAGATTAAAATTGTTTAAATTGTTTAATAAGCTTTATAAATATTTATAAATATTTTGTAGATAATTTTATAAATATTGTGTGCTGTCTGGGACGTATTGATTACTGATGGTCTCTTTTTCTAAGTTTTTTCATATTAAAATAATTATTTCGTAAAGCAATTGTAGCTCTAGTATTAATTTATAATTTATATACATAATGTATATAGATTTTTAGTACTGAGCAGTCTACATTTGCATAATTTGAATACATTTATTTATATAAAAATATTTATATAAAAATATACTATATTTGACTTTTTTATTAATTTTGTAATTCTTGTTTTTTTTTAAACAAAATTAATTTTTTAAATTTATTTTTGCAGATGGTCATATATCATCCCTGTTTCTCTTCGAGCGATTATGCAGTGTCGCCATATTTTTAAATAGCGTCTTAAGTGATAAATATTTCGTAACTTTGAGTCTAAAACCGATTGAATACATTTTGACAAATGTAACTCTTAAGTTTTAAATTCAAATATTGATTATCAACTAAGTTATTGTAAATGGAATGCCATAATATCACCTTTTCCTCTATAATATAAAGACAAAATCTTTGAATCGGAAATATGTATTTATAGAAAATTGTGAAATACTGTGTGAAAGTATTGAATAGAAAAATATAATGTGAATATATTGTGACAAACCTATGAAAAATATAATAGTTTGTTAAGTCAATAACTTTTTTTTATTTTTTTTTACTAATATTCGACTTATTTTTCAATACACACAACCTCCTTTTAAAAACTCACTGACTTATCAAACTGCTCACGTATATCACGTATTTGTCGCTCCTTAGATCTAATAAGGTAAATTCTAAAGGTGCCTGCTTTTCTGTCACAAAAATCATCAAGATCTTCAGAATTTGCTTTATTTGATTTAGAGAATGACGAATCATTGTTTATGTTGTTCACGAATATATGTATATAGGATGAGAGTAGGAATCAAATTTAGAATTCACTGACTATTACTTTTACAAAGAACCACTTCTATTTGTCTCTTCTATTTTAAAATCACTTTTTTGAAAAACATATGTATGGTTCATTTTCGTCCATTCTTTAAAAAGGTCTCATTTCACAAAACGACATTATCGTGTTAAATATATCGTTTCGAAATAAAGCTTAATAGAAAAATGATAAATAAATAAGAGTGTTGTCCTGAAAATATCGCATCGTTACTTTGGTAGAAAAGAAGTATAACGAAATCTATTTCTCCCAGAAGAGCGGACGATCAACGATTTGTATGGGAAATGATCTTGTTTGTGCGCCGAAGAAGAGCCGATTGATTCGTAATTGGACGTCGTAAATAACCTGATCGCAAAGTGAGCCGATCGCATTTTCTTGCAACACAAATCATTTACATCAGTTGCATTCATGAAACGAAGCAACAATAACGCGAATATTATACATAAAAAAAAATATAGCAAATTCGGTATTATTATATATACAAAATAATAATTTGCGATCTCGTATTGTGCGCGAGAGATATATAACCATATTCGAGATACAAACTCGTTACAGACATTTTCAATATTTGTTTAATGACACGTTAAAAAGGACGATAATGCAAATGAAACTTAATAATGTTTATATATCTATTTATCGCCATGAAGCGAAGGGTTAAATTTTAAAAGCTCATGGTATCTCCCAAATGTAATGGATCGTCACATTTTCGGTATAATGACAACATCGCAAAATCTTATAGCGCGTTAAAAATTATTGACGTTATTAATTTAATGTCACAAGAGTGACCGAAAGTGGTCGCGACTGTATATACGATCGATAATGCTTATCGTGGTTTCCATGGATACATCAGTCACAAAACCAAACTGTTCGACGCTTCTCGCAATAGCACATGTAAACGTCTCGCTTGTAATCATTGATGATAACGTCGAAATTATACAAAGATAAAAAAAGGCCAGCTCGTTGCTAAGAGTAGATTTGGATCGCACAAGCAAGCGCGAATAAATACGAATGAACTGACTTAAACCAGGACGACGTAGCGCTCCTTTATCGAAGCGAATTGTTTTGATCGTATTTGTTCGCGTTCGTTTGATTAGTCTGTAGTTTAAAAAAAGAGGCAATTCGAGATTCGTTCGGGAGTCGTCCCACGTAGAGATTCTTCAATAAGAGTCTGGACACGAGCTGCGGTTTTGTATGCAGGATGTAGTGTAGTACTTTTAACAAAAATCTGCGAGAGAGAGAAGGATATATACATTTATTTTTTTTCTCATTCTATTCTATCTTTGTCTTATTTCTCTCTCTCTCTCTCTCTCTCTCTCTCTCTCTCTCCCTCCTCCTTCCCCTCCTCCTCCCTCCCCTCTCAGGAATTGTTAAAACATAGCGGATCAATAAAAAATGGCTTTCTCGTATCCAGACTCTTATTGATTGGTATTCATAGTCGATTCTTATATTTAAGTACAATTTTAATTCTAATCGTTATTAGCTGTTATAATTAGCTGCCGTAAGCTAATCTAAACTAAAGAGGGTTGCCTTAGCATCTAAAAAAAGAATGGACTGAATATCGTCCATTGTTTAGCATTTTGTTTTAGTTTATTTTGTAGGGTTTTTTTGCAAATTTTTCCCTGCCAACCACATTTTGGAACTAAACTAGATTGTTATTAGGTCCCGCACATATACCGTGGTTCCGCATGCAAAATATCAATAGCTGACTAGCTCAATCGATCGCGGCGGACTTGTACGACGATGCGTATCATTTCACGTACTATTTGCGTATTTATTATCAGAGTATTATCGGGAATAAATCCCGTCAGAATACGGGAAAAGTTGTATAGCCGTGCAATTTCCACGATTTTTCAGTACGACTGTTTCGCGAATCCTTAAGAATTTCTCAGCGGATGTATAAAATCGCACGCGATTGAAGTTGAATTTTGATTTAATCAAAGCGAACCGGTTCACCCGCTTTCCAACACACAATAGTTCCGTCGGAAAGTTCATTATTGTCAGTTAGTTTCGCAAACGGGATTCCATCGTGGACATTAACGCGACCACTTAATGGGAGCTAACGATTTGCACTTCAAAGGCATTTCTCGTTTGTCGTAATTCCCGGAAATTATCGACGTTGTGTTGGGCATGTATTAAGCGAGATCGTCTGACATCAAGGCAACGTTGTGAGCCAATTAGTTTACATTAGAAGTCGACCGGAATAGATCTGATCTCAATGAAACCGAGACGCACTTCTCGCTAACTTGCGTTTAAAAAATCTGCGTTGATACGAGCAAGCAATCCCTTCAAACTCTCCATAATTTGAATAAATAAAAATGCTATGTTTAATTGACGCCGTGTCAAAACATCAAATAGCAGAGATAAAGTAGTTTGCAACATTTAAAAGCCTTCGCATACGCGTTTAAATACGTGACCTTTCATTCGCGTTTTTTCCCTATTCGCGGAGAAACGAGCGTCGATAACACTTTGAAATGGAAATCACATTTGTGCGCGGTGTGAATATTTTCTCTCTCGCTTGTTGAAATTTGTTTAAAGGATCTCCTTTTTCAGCAGCTGCGCGATTCGTTCTCGTAAATTGACAATTTAATGCGCTGTAATCGTTAATTTATCTCCGTGAAATGCCTCGTGTATTTTATATCATTTTAGAGAGCGTATAAATTATTTGTAAAAATCGCTCTCAAAAGATTATAATCACTTTTGAGAAAAATGGAAGGGCAAAAGTACTCAGAGAGTACTTTGTACTTCGGTTCCTAAGGAAATATTAATGGATAAATTTCATCGAAGTTTCTGATAGTAGCGACTGAACTTCTTTTCATAATTCCTTTTATCATGTTTTGATATTTGTTAAGCTTCGATTCAACTAGTAACTCGTGGGACTTGAAAAATCCGAATCTAATGCCACACTTGCCGCCAGCTTACAGAACTGAAGATATTCTCAAGAATGGAATAGAGAGGGCTGAAGAGTAGAGTTCCCGTGCAAAAGAAGTGGGTCGAGTGCACCAACACGAGACATATGATGCGATGAGACCTATATATCCTAATATTACCGAGATTTTGAATATGATTGTGCTATGCAAACAGTGAGTAAAACTCGTGGTAAAAGTTATAAGCTATGACTGTTACAAATCGTAATGGGATTTAGAATATCCGAAACTGATGACGATTAATTGTAGAACGAGATCCTTGAAATACTCTGGCCGGTACAATTACGGACTGTAGACGATCGAGCCAACTATCTTGAGCATTATTGGATATACCGTGGTCAGTAGTTTCCGCACTCGGAATAATCGGAAACTCTATGATGCTTGGTCCATTTGAAAGCGAAGACATACTTGAAAGGGTCAGCATACACGTATTTAGCAGGTCGGAAATCAGCCATGAATTAACATGGAATTCACCCGCTTCTACCAGATTTGTTATTGTTATACACTTGGAGAGAGGATCCTCTCAATCATCCTTGATGACAATTATGCCGTAGTCGTAAGCGAGGATTTTGGATAAATGGAATAGTTCAACTTAATTGTTCGATTTAAATATTCGACTGAAAAATATCCTAAATAATATTAATTACATCAATGTTATAGTAATTGCAGCAAGAATTTCTATAATTTTTATACAGTGCTCACGATTTCGAATCTGATCACTTGCGTTCCCACTTGTTTTCTCCAGTCAGAGATATTTTTCGTTGTAACGAAAAGGCTAATTGAAATTCGACGCGTTTATTCATTTTCCGATCGGCTCCATTACCTCAAACATCACAGTGGCGTGAGCGACGATTAATAATAGTTTGCGAGTAAAAATTTTCTGTCGTAATAATTGTTCTGTTAATCCCGCAGATAAAGAAAAATTAAAAAATTGTAATTATATCACTCAAAAAAGTGATCTTGCAGTTATAACGAAAATGATCTAAGTACGAAAAATAGCTAAAATAGATAAATTTCTAGCAAGTACTGCGATACATGTATGGCACCTAATCATATAGATGACAAAGATAGAATTTAGATTTGTGCTATAAATTTCATGCGTATGATACATAATTTTCTATCAAATACAAAAAATAACTATAATTCTAGCTGGAGCAGCAAAATATTTTTTTGCGTGATGTGCAAATCAATTAAATAGGTATAAGAAAAGGCCAATATAGTTGAGACTTTAGGTCTTTTAATTCCTATATATAAAATGATATTTTTTACAATATTTTTCATTTATTTTATAATACTTTTATGTAAATTCTAAATCATCTTTTTGTTATACTTTATTATTTATGTAAATTCTAAAACATTTTTTTCTATTATATTGATTAATTTTATTATTGAGTTATGCATTTTATTAACAAAAAAGCTATGTTTTGAAGAGCTGAAATAATTTAATGAGATTCAATTCTCACAGCCGCGATGGAAATCACCTAGATTCTGTAGGCGAGAGATGCGCGCAACCTGATACTCTTCATTATTTTCTTCGCCATTTTGATCAACATATCGTACTGCTTCATGTACAAATACAACGAGCGTGGGAAGCTGATAACAACCAACTTCTTTCGCTCGCGGTAAGAAACAGCGATAACGATGATGACGATGATCACGAAAAGGTATACTGGTGTATATATGTAATTCCCCAATTCCCATCCCAAAGTTTCAGCCACCCCCAACCTTTCACAGAGGTCGCATTAATGTCTCTTATACCCTGTGTTTCCAGAACAACGATATTTCAAGTTATGCTTTTACGAATTTAATTTTGTTTGAAAACCTGAATAAAATAACATCGAAATGATTTTTGCAGGTGGTTCAATCTTCAAACTTGGCTTCAATTCATAATATTTGGCCTGATAGCCGCATATTTGCTTATCGCAAATCTCATTATGATATATTTGATGAGGAGGGCTCCTCAAGCAGAGCGAGATGTTGAAATTAAAGTAAAAACATATGCGAAGGAAATCGTTTGCGGGTGATTACGTTAATGCGAGAATCTATGGAGATGTTTATCGTACAAGTTTGCGTGACAAGTTTGCTATGAATTAAAAAAGGCTGCGAATCGTGTTTTGTAAATTACTTCCGACCTAAAAACACGCCTTCAGAGTTACATGTTAGAATGTCAGACAGGAGTTTTTCGATTGTGGACTATAGAAATAGTATAATCAGTTTTAAACTTTCATGCTAACTGCGCCACTTCATTCTATGCTATTCCAGAAGCTGAATGGAACGGTTGTTGTACTCCACCACTTTAGAGCGTCTCGGAATACGATTTGCATGAAACTCATCCGAGAACCGAGTGATATCCGGAAACAGAGTCTCGCACGAGTCATTATTGTCTCGCGTAATTGGAAAAGTTTCCCTCAAAAATCGACGCAGTCTTTGCGAGCGCAATTATTAAAACTTTGTTGTCGCTTTTGCTGCAGCTAGATCGCTTTTATAGCTTCAAATAGCGTCATCCAATTGATATTAATTCATCTATCAATAGTAAATAGCTTTCTTTTCTTTTCTTTTCTACTTGTCGATATTAATTATTGATTTAATATTTTCCTATATTAGAATCAGTAAGTGTAGATTCGTCCAACATTACGTGAAATTATGTTTCTAAAAATACACATGTCTGAAAGATCACATCTCAAAGACGTTTCGCTTTGCTTTGTTTTATCGCATTGATTTGCCATCTATTAGGATCAAGGCTGACGATTATGCTCGGTATCGTATTTCTGTTCCTTGTGGGCGAGCTGCCAACACATTTGGCGTCGCGACGCAGCGCCGTGTCTCTGCTTTAAGACGATGATGCCGGTGATGCCTTCAGATTTCGAGAGGATTTATAGAAAAGTGAAGAACGAAATGTGCTACGCATCGCGACCATTATTAAAGCAGTCTCAGTCAAAAGAATACGTGTGCACAGAATATTTTTCTCGTATAACGCAGAGAAAAATGTCATCAAAAATATAATTTTTGTTATCAAAAGTAAAGAAACAAAAATATGATGTTCGAATTTGTTTAGTATTTAACTTTGAATTATTTTTAATTTAAATCAAAATGACGACGGGATTATAAAAGGTAGTCGTTTCCTTCAAAGTGTATAAATAATTAAACTTTACTGCATAAATAAATACAGAAATAATTAAACTTTGTATATGTAATTAAACCTACACAATTGGAATGTAACGTGACAAGCGTTCTTATGTTTCACCGATAATTTATTTATTTTGTTATATTTTTCGCATGTGGGCGATTCTTCTCAACGCGTTAGCGAGCTCGACGAACTTCATACTTTATTGTGTGCTGAGTCCACACTTTTCGAGTATTTAAAACGCATATTAGTTCCAGAATATACTATAAGAAGGAGATATAATAGGAGTGGACCGATCGTTTACTTCCATCAACAACAGGCAGCAAAGTGAAATATTTGTATTATAGCATTTCGATAACAATAATTAATGATTCAATTTATCTATAGATCTTCATTGAAAACACAATAGATACAATAATCACATAAAGTGAGCCACAAGAACCAATTGTTTCTTATAGTAATAAATAATCGTAAGTAGTTATATATAATTCTACATTGCATATATTTTCTATTTCTATAAAGAATAGGTATAAGGAATAAATATAGAGAAATAAAAGATTAGAGATAGAGATTAAAAGTAACGCACAACAAATGCAAATAAAATATAAGACACATTTTATTTATATGTCACATTTTATTTATATCTATTGTGAGTTACGTCTAATCTCTAGTCCTAATTTTTTTATTTCTTTAATAAGTGCTATGTTTTCCTATTCCTAATATTTCTTTTATTATGTGCAGGGTTATAATATAAAAAATTTTTAACAAACTTTCAAATATCAGTTCGATTAAAGTAGACTGCGACTTAAAATCTAACATGTTTAATACAGTACATATTATCGAAATTCGTTGTTTTATGTTGGTGAAGGACTGGTTGATACCTGACGAAAGTATGCTTGTCATCCAATTCCTGACAGTTTCACAGTTTTCGTTGAACTTTCTCTTTAATAGGAATCGATAGAAACATTTTTGACGCCGGTGGCAATTTCATACGTGATTGTTTTTGACATTTGAGCATTTTTTTCTGTCTTCTAAAGAGCTGCCTGGCCAAGAGATAAACCAGTTCGATTACGCTCAACACGGAACCACCGAGACACAGACCGAAGATACCGCCAAAGGATGCTGTAATAATTCGCGAAATTTCATTAGAATCTATCGAGTAAAATTAATTCAAGCGAGATCAAAGACCAATTCTCTATCATCGGCTAAATATTGGAATCTAACTCACCGAAGAGTGAATCCCAGCTGATGATACTTTCCTTGCGATACTCGACATACGACACATCGCCAAAAAATACGTACACAAAAGACATATTATTAATATTGAAACCGTGTCTAAAAATATAATAAAAGATATGAAAATAAAATACAAAAATATAATCTCTTCACAACTCAATAAGAAAAAGTTATTAAAAGTTCATGAAAATAACGTAAATAATCTCATATTGCGAAGAAAAAGCTAACATTCTTTTCATTAAAAATAGACTCACATTAGATCAGAATCAAATCCTACATCCTCCATTTTAACATATTCTGGATTGATGGTATATAACATATCTGTGCACTGGGGCAGACACTTTTTGCAAGTTTCCGTGTTCGCGTGATGTGGTATCGATTCTAAATTTAAAAAAATACTGCGTACTATATAATCTGTTAGTTCTATATAATCAGATATACGATATATCTAATTATACAATAATATATGTATAATAAATATGTTTAAAACCGTTTTCTTACTTCGGATGCTCAAAAGGCAATTTATGTCAGACAAGTAACATGTCTTCATTCCCTTATCTATCAACACATTAAAGAGTATAATGTTACATAGTTGTCATGTTAATTAGATGTTATTATATGGCATCAACCTTCCATCTGTAATCTAGATTTTTTTATTTAACCCAAGTTTTATTCTTTGTTCTTTACACTTTCAAGAAATGTTGAAAAATTCGGAGTTATTTCATCGATATCTCTATTACAGCTGCCACAACCAACAAGATATTTTAGGAAGGAGAATCTTTATTTCAAAAAAATTTAAAAGTGAAATTTCACTTATATCAAAAAAAAAGATCCAGATGAGGATTTATTTAATATTTATATATCATCATATTAGCGCATTTCCAAAAAGTTATAAAATTGATAAAATGAGATTGAAGAATACAGTATCTATATGTTGCTCCAAAGGAGAAATTTACTCTATTAGATAATTTTGTATCTTTATGGATACTCACGCGTCTCCGGATAATAAAATGGCAGGCAGCCGCACATATGATATATGTGTTTGGCTATACAATCCGATATGCACGATTGATGGCTGTAGCGAATCTCGCCCGGCATCTGTATTCATTACAATTACGTGAAATATGGAAGACGAGAGTTTACAGCGGTTATCGCGTTAAATAAATCGACTTAAGCCGAGGGGCACATAATTTTACCTCGTCGTCGAAGTAACACAAACGTTTCTCCAGAGAGATGGTTCTCAAGCTTTCCATGCCTCGGATAGACGTCCCGGTAATGGATATCGCCATAACGTGACCAATCGGCACGGTTGTAATATGTGCACCAATGTCGGGAAAATCAATTGGGTCGTGTATTATGACGGAAGCTCCTACGAAAGGGCGCGAAGTAGCTTTGTACATGTCGGGCTCAATATTTAAGGCGACCGCAAGTCCCACATCGCGGCCGCTTCCAGGCGCTTTCTACAAAAGTAGAGTTTATCGTGTGCACAATGTAGTGAAAATTAGATTATAACAGAATCTGACCACAAGCAAGTTTATCGAAGTCCTATGAGAGAGAAAGATATATATATATATATATATCTTCATATATATAATATCTCACTTTAACTTATAAGGGAGAGCGGGGCCGATTGTCACAGTTTTTGATTAGTGATTTTTACAAAAAAATGGATGCCTGATTTTAAAATATATGTTTTATATATATGTTATAATATATTTACATCCTTTAGGTATTAAAAAAAAAATACTCGTGAATTCATCATATCGCAAAAATAAGTTGTTTTAATTTTAAATGAAG
>Ga0157364_1004412_pt1 | contig 14051 bp, 9 predicted proteins | sample AttsexASBM2_FD_111476 | JGI IMG/M metagenome (GOLD analysis project Ga0157364, IMG submission 111476) | Fungus gardens microbial communities from leaf cutter ant in Ribeirão Preto, State of São Paulo, Brazil - Atta sexdens ASBM2 | ecosystem: Host-associated > Fungi > Mycelium > Unclassified ... | reverse complement strand
GAACGTTTACCTCGCCCTCGACGTGTGGTTGCTTCTCGACGAGGATTCCGCCGTCGATTAACTGTCTCTCTTTCTCTGCCTGCGCCTCCCTCTTTCCTTCTCTCTCTCTCTTTCTCTCTCTCTTTTTCTCCTGTCTCGACGTTGCACTCACGTAGCTCTCCGTTTCACGACTCTCCCTCACACGTCTTCTTCCTTCACACGGTCATTTCGTTAAAACTAAGGCTTAAAATACACTATTCACAGGTATGTACAGCCACGCGAGCCACAGACACACGACGTGCGTCCACCGGCGTACGCGTGTTTCGCGCGCAAGGATGCTGCGTGCGCGATTTTCGTGGTGGGAGGCGTCGGCGCGACGAAGTAGCGAGGAGGGGAGAGAGAGAAGGAAGACGGATGACTATCTATGTGTCATGCTGTCTCGCTTTAACCTCGTAATAACGTGCTCGTATAGTCGTATGTACCGCGTCTCCTATGCGATTTACGGGCCCTTCCCCTCCCTCTTCCCTCTTTACTCCCTCGCTAGTTTAGAGTAAAAAATTGAGATTCTTCTTCGCATTCGATATCCTTTCGCTTCGGTTTACCTCGATTAAACATCTCGCATTCGCGTCGACATAATCAAGCTTGAGATAAATCAAGATAAATCGTATAAAATCGTGTCGTGCTTGGTTTCCTTTCGTGACCGTGATGAAAATTCAATTTTTATGCTACTGAAACGCGACCGAGGCGAACTATATGGCGCCACCTGTCGTTGTGCGTCCGTCATTATTGTTATTCCGATTGGCGGGAGGGGGGAGAAAATGGCTGCACGCGCGCGAAATTTTTAAACGTTGATCTTGCGACATCAATCATGCATATTCGACTATGATATAACTGATCCAGATGTTGGTTGACTATTTAGTAATCGGTTTTTATTTTAAGATCATCTTAAGCAGTGCTTTAAGATATTAATATGACTTTATAATCGATTTATGACATCTTAGATCAGTGTTTATAGTTGATTCTTATATATTTGAGGCCGCCTTAAGTATTTTAAGATAAGTATTGTAAGCGAATCAGAGACTTGTATTAGCATTTTAAGACGATTTTCTTAAAATAAGAACCGATTGTAAATACCGATTTTAATCCCGAAACACAATAGATATATAGAGTGCTTTCCATTTAACAAATCGATACAAATATCGTTCTATCTTGTTACTCACTAAATGACAGAAAAGATAGAATAATGTTTGAAAAGCACCTATAAGTCTTAAAAAAATTTCAATCATAGTCGATTATTCTTCTCATATTTGACTGTGATTAATCAATTTCATAAAACTTAAATACTTATTATATTTATTGTGTACAGGACGTGACATCAAGATATCAGTTATTTTTGATTCATAAAAAAACGTAGTTTTGTACAAATACATAAATTACTATATGTACACTATAAATATCTGAATATTATTATTACTATATTAATATATTATAGTTAATATTATTATATTGTATTATTCTGTTTATTATTTATTTATTATAATTATTATTAATTACTAAGTATTATGTTGTACTAATAAATAAAACAATAAATAATCAATTACTATATTACAATAATAAATAATTCATTACATATTATACATATAAATTTATATATCTATGAAACATTGTGCGCCAACTATTACAATGCAATTGGATAAAAAACCGATATGAATGTAAAAATGTAAAAATCTTGTCAATCGACGCTTGAAGCAAAATTACTGAATTCGCGATCCTGGTGCTCGTATAATGCAATATTCGATGCGTTATTACAACAAACCTCGAGTCAACTTTCCCAGACGACATTTTACGAAATAATTTTTCGCGCGTGGGAAGATTCACTTTTAGACGACAGCAATCGCGTGAAAAGTAGAGGAGCGACTCTGGCTGGTATTCATAATTGGTTCTTATTTTAAGACTGTCTTAAAATGTTAATACGGTTCTCTGATTGGTTTGTGATTTCTAAAAATTGTACTTAAGATTGTCTTAAATATAAAACTATGACTATCCTTTGCGTTGCGTTTGGAGGCGTTTTTCGTAATCGACGTGACTCAATAATTGTTTGTCGAGAAACGACATTGCGAGGTATCGAAACTATCAATATTTAGCGCCAACTTCACGCAACAGTTCTGTTCAATGCGGAAACGAAATTTCGAAATATCTCAATACAAAAAAAGATTATCGAAATAACAAATTAATTGTTACAATTTGTATGTTTTTTTTTTGTATAGAATGCATTGAATAATATTGAAACATTGGAGCATTGACATTAATATTGATCGAGAGATTTCGTAATTAATTCATACGTGGAAATGCATATAATACTATAATATGTCATGCTATAAATATTAAATATGCATATATTAAAAAATATATCATTTTTCATACTTCTTGTCATATTAAAGGAGTTTTTTCAAAGGAAAAAAGAATAAATCGTGAAATTTATGTTCATTATGAATTAAGTACTCAGATAATATGACAAATGTGTTAATTGATATGAAATGATCTTTAATGCGCGTCAATGCATTTGATCACTGAACTGCACTTGATCACTGAATTCGTTCTATTCATTATATTCATATTGCTCACGTGAGATGTTAAGGACTTCGCTTTATAAATTTGCTATAAGCTTTATAAATGCATAAATGCTATTTATATACATAATTATTATATCGTATCTTTGTTTTATACCTAAACAATGAAGATAGAGTGACACAAATAGCGCTAATATAGCGTCTCTCCGAATGCACCTTATAATTAGGGAATTTTTGTAATGTCGTTTATCCAGATACGGTAAACGCTAAGGTCATGCGTTATCTTCTTCTTAACATCTAATTAAGAAAAAGATAACGAGAAAAAGATAAAATGATTTTAGCATTCACCGAACCACGTTATTGCAAAAACTTCCTATTATTATACATATTTAATGCAAATTGTTTCACAATTTAGGAAAAACTTTTGTATTTATCTTTATCTACCAAAAAATATATAGATCGAATGTTATCAATCTTTATTTAAATGTAAATAATAAAAAACATAATTTTTTATTAGTCATGAATATAAAAGGCAAGAATGAAGGATTAAATTAGGAATTAGGAATGTACAGCCAGAAATGTTGCAATTCCACCTGTCGAATTAATCATCTGTCAAGTAAATCGGAATTTTAGCCAAATTAAATCACCCTGGCGTTGAACGCACGGTAGCCAGCTAAGCCAGCCCTCCCTAACCCGACTTGTCAAGCATCAGAGTAACGCGGCAATGGAAGGAAATCAAGTCAAGAATAAGTGGCACAGCGGTTGGGACGTCTCTATTCGTGCGTTCACAATCACGCAATAGTAGCGGACAGATGATAGATAATCGCCGTGCCGTCTTTCATAAGTCAGCGAGTCGCGCTGCGAGCGGTCGACACCGACACGTAAGCGCGAAAAAGTGGTTGGACCGGATCGCACGAGGAGGCCGAGGAGGCCGAGGAGGCCGGAGATCGAAACCGGTAATTGATATCCCACTTCCCAGTTTCCCACTTGAAGTCTCCTGAGACTCGAGGAGACTTGGATGACGTTGGCGCGCGCGCGGCGACGATGCCGAGCATCTTCGAACGATCGGCGTGAGATCCTTGAATCCCTCTCGCGTACCTGCGCCATCGGAGATCGACTCGTGACGGTCTCGCTGTCTTGGTTAACCTTTAACCCTCCGATCTTACACGCATCCGATCTCGCAATGGTACACGTTATGCACTTCTGGTATATATTTTCTCCGCTCAGTGTCTCTCATATAATAGTCGCCAATCATTTATTTTACTATTTACGTTATTCGTTTGCGTGCCCGTCACACCAGACACGAAGAGATCGAAAGGCAGTGATGCAGAGGTTGGAACGATCACGAAGCGATTGCATGTAACGGAAGTAATTAACGCTGATTCGCTCCGTTGGCTCGTTTGTGTCTCGAAATCAGCTCGCGTTATTCATTAGTTTTTCTACCTCGCGACGATTTTTGATATAATAATAGTTTCATTTTGGAACACCGTGCGAATGAAAAACTATTACGTCGTGATTGAGATCTCCGAAATGTCAAGAAATCATTTTCTTCATTGAATGACACTTGTGTAATCATTTATTTCCGCAGGAAGTGATTCGTACTTAGATTTTATAAGTTGCATATGTCATTCGAGAACACTGGAATTACTGCTTTCCTTTTAGGAGACAGTTGACATAAATGTTATTTACCTCTGTTATTCATTGAATATCAAGAAGGATAGAATGTTGATTGCCTTCTAAAAAGAAAGTAACCTTAGAAATAAGAATAAAGACTGTTGGTGTTTTGTAACAAGAGATATAAAGCCAGTTCTTTTTCCAAGTCTTAAACTTCTTGCATAGTTCATCTTTCTTTTTTTATCTTTTTATATTAGAAAGAAAAAGACAAAAAATAAAAACTACAAGTTCAATCCTGGAGTATGGAAAAATAATAGGTCTACATGATATTATAATAACAGATGTAACATGATGATCGTACTTCTATTTAACATTGGCAAACAATAAAAATGTAATGATTCACTGTTGTATTGTATTGTACTGTCAACCTATTTATATTTCTTGTTGAAAAACATCCTGTACAAAGTTTAAATATGTAAGTAAAATATCTTCCTCATGTACAATAAACTTTAACATTATCTATTATATTTACAGATTTCGTAATGTGACACATCGCAGATAGAAACTATCTGTTCAAAATGGTAGCAATTTGTTCTGGACGACCTGGCTGGTTAGGAAAACTCGGCATAGCGTTGCTAGCCGCATGGTTTTTAGTACTGATTATTTCTATGATCCATATATTTAAATCCAACTCATTGTCAAGCCGCGATGCTGACACTGCCAACAAAGAGAATACACAACGCTTAACACAAATGGTTAATGACTTTGAAATTCTAAAGAAGCAGAATGACGCGTTAAAGAACTTTATATTAGGGTACGTTTGTGTACAACATATTGTATATATGAAAAAAGCGATGCTGAAAATACAAATTTGAGACATAGAGCACTGCGATCTTTTTATTGTATAGGCTAACATAATTTCCAGAGAAGGGTCGAAATCTATACAAGGGGACCATTTAGGCTCCGTACAAGACAGACTCGAAAAAGCATCGGTCTATTATGATCTAATAGATCATCAAGATGGATCAAAGCATGGTATTCCTTCCTTGGAATATGAGGAACTGCGACGGCGATTGAGGAATGATATTCAGGAGATGTGGTAAATATGACTATCAAAATTAAAACAAATTATGCTTAACATGTTACACGAAAGATTACGTGCTTAGTTTTACACTACAGGTATTATATTAACGCTGAGTTAAATAAATTCAAGAAGCACATTGATGAATTCACATATGATCAAAGAGAAAAAGAGATACAGGATGTGATAAAAAATGCATGGGAGCACAAAAAGTCACTTATAATAAATATCGATAAGTTGAAGAAGTCGGATGGTTATGATGAATGGCGAGAAAAGGAAGCTAAAGATTTATCCGATCTTGTTCAAAGAAGATTTAGGTAATGCAGCTCTGATATATAATTTAATATATTAAAGTATTTAAGATTTCAAAACTAAGCTAATCTAATCTATCTTACTAATCTAATCTATCTCATATTTACTTTGAAGATATCTACAAAATCCTACTGATTGTAATAAGGCGAAGAAGCTAATATGTAGCTTAAATAAAGGTTGTGGTTTTGGATGTCAGGTAAAAAAATTAAATTAAATGATAATAGTTAAATGATCAAATAAAAGAAGTGTTGTAAATGTATATGTATGTACTTCTTTGCAGATTCATCACATCACATATTGCTTCTTAGTGGCTTATGGTACAGAAAGAACTTTAATAATGAAATCTAAAGGGTGGAGGTATCACAAGGATGGTTGGGAATCTGTTTTCAAACCTCTTAGCGACACTTGCTTGTCTACAACTGGTACTTCACATTCTAATTGGCCTGGAGATCCCTCTAAACAAGTAATATCTCTACCAATTGTAGACAATGTTTATCCTAAGCCAAGATTCCAGCCACCTAGCGTACCTGCAGATTTAGCGCCGAGATTAGAGAAAATTCATGGTCATCCTTTAGTTTGGTGGGTAGGACAAGTATTAAAATACTTAATGAGACCTCAGGATCACGTGAAGAGAACGCTAGAGAAAGCGAAAGAGAGACTCGGTTTTAAAAAACCTATCGTTGGTGTTCATGTGCGTAGAACTGATAAAGTAGGTACAGAGGCAGCTTATCATGACATAGATGAATATATGATTAAAGTCGAACAATATTTTGATGAGCTTGAAACAAAACCAGACGTGAGGAGAGTTTTTTTAGCCAGTGACGATCCGAAAGTGATAACAACAGCTAGAAAACGTTATCCGAATTACGAGATAATAGGCGATCCGGAAATCGCGGAAACGGCATCCGTAGCGAAACGATATTCAGATACCTCGTTGCAGGGAATAATTATCGATATCCATCTTCTGTCGGAATGCGATTATTTGGTGTGTACGTTCAGTTCTCAAGTATGTCGCGTCGCGTACGAATTGATGCAAACCTTTTACGCGGACGCGTATGACAGATTTGCTTCCCTCGATGATATATATTATTACGGGGGACAAAATCCACATCCCCACGTTGCTATTTTGGATCACAAACCGAGAAAGAGTGGGGAGTTAGAGCTAAAAGTCGGAGACTTAATCGATGTTTTTGGTAATCATTGGGATGGTTTCTCCAAAGGTTACAACACCAGAACTAGCATGACAGGATTATTTCCCAGTTTCAAAGTTAAAAATCCTGTTGATGCTGTAGATTTTCCCAAGTATTCGAATATTCCTTTGCTGGAAAATAAAGAAGATTAAATAAGAATGACCGAGCCAAGTCATTGTCTGACAATGAAATCTCGAGTGAATCGTTATTTCTTTAGATCGACTTCTTTAAGATATTAGCAAAAATGTATATATTTTGCTATTGTAAATTACGATTTTAATGCTTGTAAATTGTCACAAATGCCATGACTTGTCAAATAAGAGATAGTATCTGTCTTTTATGATTACATTGGATTTTAGAAAGATTCCAAGTGTAATTTTTCTCGAATATAATGTGGAGACACCATTTTTCTAACATTTAAAAAATTCCTTTTATATGAAATTACATTATAAATTAATACTGTGTAGATATAGCACTTATGCATAAGGTAAATTTGCAAATATATAGCAATGCAGTATTGTAATATTTTAATATATTTTCGTTGAAGTTATGAAATGTGATTGTTAATTTAATCAAAAAGATTTAATTAAGAGAGATTGGTTTTGCTGAATCATTATATTTGGAAATATAATTATTCGAAATATATAATATTTCGATATTCTATCGGCAAATCAAATTTGTTCCATATGTACATAATAAATGATAATAGATATGATAGACTGAAAAAAAATTTATCACTGCGCGTATTAAAATAGCTGACGTTCGTGCCAATGCAATATTGTGGAACATTGTTTACATTGACTGAAAGTTAATGTCCCTGAAAAATACGTAATAATGTAGAAATTTCTCATATATTGCGCGCTCCTTTATACTTTGTAAATAAGAGCCTGAAAATACTAGTGAATAACTTATATGAATGTCACAAAAACGAATTGTATAATATGGGATGTTCCAATGAGGTATTGTATATTTTGATGAAATAGGAGAGATTCATAATGTGTCGCTAAAATGTACAGACTTTTGGGACATTCTGTATATTTTACATATATATATATATATATATATCATTTAAACAGTTCTAGCTTAATGTATTATGCCATGTAAATACATCATATATATGTATATGTATACATATATGTATATATGACATTTTACATATGTAAATGTATGTATATAATAAGGCATTTGCGCGTATGACATTGAGCTAGGCTTGAGGCCTACATTCAATATAGAAGAACTTTCCTTATATGCATATATTGTAATATATTTTGTACGCAAAACGCAAACGAGAATTGTTATTATAAAATTCGAATTTGATTTTGACTAATAAATATTTAATTCATGAAATATACTATGTATGTTTTTTTGTTAAAAACCATAAAGTAAGTTGCTTTAAATAAGAATAATCTTAAAACACGTTTATTTGCACATTACGTTCCAAAATATTTGATAAATTTTAATTATAGTATTGCGATGATGATTTTATAAAAAAAATCGAAATTTTTTATTATATTGCCAATTCATTTCTGTATTACAATACTTTATATACATAAAAGATGATCATTAATAGTAATTCATTATACACTGATATAAAACTTTTTACATTATTTATTTATAAAGAAAACTACATTAGTAATCATTTTTAGTCGTGCATATAAGCTGTACCGGGTGGGGTATTTAGAGTGTTACAAATCGTTGTATCTGAAAATATTCGTCGAATCAAAAATATGTTTGAACAAAATTATATGATTTTTCAAGGGAAACAAATTCGATCAATCAATATTGATAAAATCAATTTTTTAAAAAACTTTTCAACATAGAGGTCGTCTCCGTTTTTTTATAATGAAATGATCTTTTTTTACATAATTGATTTCCCTAATTATTTTGCATAAATATTAAGATAAAAATATCGAAAAATTAATAGTTTACAAGATATATTTTATTCCGACACATTTTGACATGAAATAGAAAGTATCTCATAAATATTCATTTTTTGATAAATATCTTATCTTTATGCGCGGAATAATGAAGTGAATCAATTGATGTAAAAAAAATGGTATATAGTTACATAGTTTGTAACATTTTAAATTCCCTACTCTGTATAAAGAAAAACAATCTTATATTCTTCTTTTCAACCAAAAAAACTTTGAAAATACAATAATAAAATTAATTTTAATAGCAAAAGCAACAAAAATGATCAAGAAGCACGTTTTCGCAAATAATTTCACTATATTAATCGAAGAAACCCGAAGAAGTGCAGGTCTAAACACATGTGAAAATAGGCAACATTAATCATCTCGTGCACAACGCGAATATTTATATTCAATTATTATTATTAAAGTATTCAGTATTTTTTTTCTCTCTCTCTTTTTCTTAACTCGTGATCGATATTCATTTATATAAAGCTCGAGTTACAAAATCCTTGCAATGCAATAAATACAATAATTATCTTTAACACTTATTTTATAATTTTCGTTTTATACATTGTTCGATAATAAATGGCAAATTAATGAGATCGTAGTGAATTTAGAAATATTTACATCTACTTTGAGTTTTCAACTCATGATAAACTAAATTTTAAAAGATATAAATAACTTGTATCTCAATATAGAAAATATCCTTATAATGAGCATATAACGATTTTACCTCGAATTTATTTGGATCAACATTCCCCTTTTAAAGAGTAAATTCAATCGAATTATTACTCCCAACTGCTTTCAACTGTATTTTCATTTTCTTTCAATACTCAGTATTCAATGTTATAACCATGAATTCACGTTCATCAATAAAATAACTGATTTTATCAAATGGAACTGAAATCATTTTTTTTATAGACTTTGTATACATTTTGATCGCGGTACATAAAATGATGTAATTTTATCGATAAATCATAATATATGCAATTGAAATAGTCAGATCAATTTCCAGTGTGAAAGATGTAAATACCAAATACTTCACAAATATTGACTAGGTTTACTTTTACAAGATATAATGCAAATAACGAGCTGATTATAACAATCAGAAACAAGAATTTTATATATATAATTAATTTTATATATATAATTAATATCATTTTTTGTTTAACTTATTTTACAAATTCAAAATATATGTATATCACAACTGGATATTTTAACGATAGATACTATATATAAAAAGGACCAATGATTATTTTAATATCGAGGGATTAATATATTTTTTAATTAAAACCGATTAAAAGGTTTTCAATGGATTCTAAGTTTGGAAATGTAAATAAATAATAAAACGATATTCTCTGTTTATTTAACTTTATTTAAACAGAATTATTTAATATTTGTTTACGCGATAAGTGATGTTAAGAGGTAAATAATTCTGATAAATTATAATCAAATTTTTATTCGAAAAAAATCGATTTTAAAGTTCCAAGATCTATCATTAAAATATTTTTCATTGAAGTTAGACTACTTCGTAGTGAATTACAATTTATTGTCACAATAATACTACTATCATATTTTTTGCAATTTTCTGTTTGAGTCTGTATGTTATGTATACTGAAAATGAATAATTTCATAATCCTAAATTTTAAAACTTTTGATGATATTGTAGAATCACTGATAACATGTTCCTACAAAATCCCCGACAATTTTATCACAAAACTAATTATCACTATAATATATATATCTATAGATGTACATGTGTTTTTTACTATATAAAGATAATTTTACGAAACAATCATGATCAAAAAATAACTGCAGACATGTTAAAAATTGGTAATATTTGTTTTCAAAAGGTTTTTATGTTAACATAATGCATGGAAAATAACGCGTAATATGCGCGTAATATGTATGTAATATGCGTGTTTCATTCGTTATAATCATTACATGACTTTCATTTAATACAACTTGAAAGACAGTTTGGTAAATTATAAATTAACAGAAAAAATAATCTACTCTGATAAGATAAAAGTCAATGAGAGAGGAATACTGGAAATTGAATTCTGACTTCGCATTAAATAAGATTTACAAACAACATTGTAGCATCCTTATATAATGTGAATGATACATTATTGGGCCCTTCCAATTTGCTAGAATGACTATACCTGAGAAACGAACGTCTCATATTTATGCTAGATAGCCAAGAGATTGGCTTTCATCTGTTTCATATAGGTTTCTTCGCTTTTGCAAATCAATTCATATACAAATAAAAAGCAGATTGAACACACTTCTCATCCTCATAAACTTTAATGTTGTCACTCTGCCACATTCCGCTTATTGATTTTGCGTTCGTCGTTCTCCAATGATATTTTCTAATTTCCGTGCAACAAAAGTTGTAGTTTTTTTAGGAGGAGATGTACTTTCTGTCATTTCTACATCCGTATCATCAGAGAGTAATCGTTTTCCTACACTCTTCTTTTTTGCGTCTACGCATATCATCATCTTATTGATAGCTTCTAAATCCTGAAAAACATTAATCATAAAGAAGAGTTAATTTTCAGATACTTAAAGAAAAGCTAGTTATAAAAATTATATTTTAATTTACAAAATATTATTTTACCTTGGCAGGACTACGACTGAAGCAATAACTTAATTGCGGCGCCGGTGACGCACTTATAGCTTTCGGATCTAGAGTGCGTGTCATAATACTACCAGTAACACGTCTTACTGGAGAATTAGCAGGTGCTTTTCCTTTCGGTAAAGGACTCAGCGAGAGATTCATGACGCTACCGCGAGCCGATCCAAATTTATTTGCAAATTCCTTGACTTGCGGGACATACATCGTGTTATAGAACTTGATTAGATCGCCGCGTATCTCCCCATCGAAGTTTTGTGACGTCCCGGCCATATTTGTTGGTGTTGGTGGAGTTACATTTTCTGCTACTGACATACTATTGTCTTCCGATCTTTCGTTACTACTCGTCTTCGAATCTCCGTCATTAGAAACTTTTTCGATAAGCACCGATCTATATATATGCGATTCAGCCTGTGGCTGTAGACGATAACACCGCATGATTTCAGTGAATGAGTTTCTCTCTATCCTGACCAATTTACATATTACATAAATTGCACACATTAAGATCTGATCAAGATGCCGATCCTTCATCAATTTGGTACGTTCCTTGACGGAGTATTCGAAAATCGTCCAGATCTTTTTCTTATCGTTGTCCGATATTTCCAATGAATTGCACAAATCCTGCATGCGTACGCACGCAAGATTGTAGAATTTTCGAAAGAACAGCGCGACAGAGCCTGTTCTCTTCGGTTTAGCCGCATCTTTGTTCGTCACTTGTGTGGAATTATTTAACGCTTGCGTGCTAGATGGTTTAGAAACGACAATTTGTTCAGGAAGCAGAAGTATCCTATGACCATTGTCCACTAACATTCTGTTAGTAGATAACACACTCTGTCCAACACGAAGGACACTTTGACCGGTGACTCTAGTTTCGGAGAATAATCGCTTCTTTGCTATACCAGATGCTGGGACAGGAGACTGAAATCTACATATAATACAATATATATTATTCTTTATAAAAAAATTTTTTTGGTAAAGAATACTCAAGATATAATTTTTCAAAATCGTTAGATTGATGATTTGAAGAAAAAAAGCTTAATATCTATATTATTATATTATATTAAAATAATTTTCTTAATCGTTATCTACATCGTGTATACATTTATTTATAGTTTTTGGTTAAACACTGGATGATTAAATTATACCTTTCCGAAGCGGATGAAATCGGACTTTGTTGAACATCATGTTGAGTACGTTCTCGATCTAAAGCAATTCGTCTTAACACAGGTTGACCAGGCGCATTTGGGTCAGCAGTTTCCAATGTACCAGGCAAAGAAACTTCTTCGCAGCTTGGCACACCATCCAGCAAAGATTCGATGGTTTGCCACAAAGGACTGTCACTTTGCCACGCCAGAGACTCCAAAATCTTCTCCTCGATATGATTCAAGTGCTTAACAACATCCCGTGACAACTGATCCTCAGCTCTTACTATAATTTCTATAACCTTATAGAAATAGTAAGCATCCAGATTCAGAGCCTTCAGTATCCAAGGGAATACCTTGTCGTTACTTTTATATGAATATATAACTATTTCCAGACAGCAAGCAAACAGGCATTGGATAAAAACTGCATTCAAAAGGAGATTCTGTAACAAATAATTATTATAGTATGAATACTTCAATGATCTTTTAGTCTATAATTATCTTCATTTATATATACACACATATACATATAATATATATATGTATATAAACTTACAGTTATATCGTCATTTGGCTTTTTACGTTTTTCGTCATTTAGAATCATTTCTAAAAGCTTGTAAAACAGAGTTTGTCCCATGAGAAGACGCTTTTTTCCAAAGTCGGATGCTGAACCATCATTTACATTGGTGATATTTGCATTATTATTATAGTTTGCGCAAAATTGCTCACCAATTTGTTTAACTTTTGCCTCGAGTGACGACTTAACATCTTGAGAACAATTGTTCAATATTTGTAATAGACTTTCACTGGGAGCAGATTGTCCTGCTATCAAAGCTTGTAATTTAATGACGCTTTGAGTGGCTGTAGTCACTGGTGTTATATTAGACATATCCTTCGATCGAAGATATTTACGTCCAGTTAATGGCGTAGGAGGTGCCAGATATTGTATCTGCTAAGAAAAATAAACAGTTACATAAGCACTATACATAAGAAAATAGAATGTGCTTGCACTACTAATCAAATAAAAATAAATATCCTTAAAACTTACCCCAGCATGCTGTTCTCTTTGCATTTGCAATCTTTCATGAAAATCATCAATGTTCATCATTTGTGTAGGGGAACCAATATTTTCATTAGCGTTGTGGCCTGAAACAAAAAATCACATATTTATAAAAATTTGTGCTTGTAATCTGAAAAATAATAGGCACAGGGCAAATTTGTTTAAGAAAATATATGATTAGTATAACTTGGTTCAATTATTTACAAAACAGAAACATTCGCACAAGATATAGACCCACCTTGTAAGATATCATATTTAATAAATTGACCATGCTTAGCATTGTTTTGCCCAAATATATTTGAAATTGATATATTGTTCAAAATTAATCTCCTCCATTCTGCTACAAAGCAATCACAATAAAGCAAATACACAAATTTGTTAAAAAAAAAAAAAAAAAAAAAAAAAAATAAAAAAAATAAAATTAAAAGACTAAAATTGTAAAGTTGATAAATAAATCTTCTTTTTTGGCTTTTTTTTAATATAAAATATATAAGTTCAAAAAGTTTTAGTTTTTTAAATTTTTTTTTTTTATTTTTTTTTTTTTTTTTTTTTTTTTTT
>Ga0157364_1004411_pt1 | contig 14051 bp, 6 predicted proteins | sample AttsexASBM2_FD_111476 | JGI IMG/M metagenome (GOLD analysis project Ga0157364, IMG submission 111476) | Fungus gardens microbial communities from leaf cutter ant in Ribeirão Preto, State of São Paulo, Brazil - Atta sexdens ASBM2 | ecosystem: Host-associated > Fungi > Mycelium > Unclassified ... | reverse complement strand
TGTCCTTTTCATAAGAGAAAATTAAGGACGCAGCACAATACTGGCAATAACAATACTAGTATTTCGTATTGGCGAGCTTGCCGTTGTGGCGCGAGAGCTACAATAACAATATCTTATTTAGATAACCAGTCGTGTACTTTAGTAACAGCTCTTCAATTGCTACGAGCCTCACTTTTCTTCGTGTTCCATGACCTGGAGTATAACGTAGTTATACTCCAAATATATTCGAAATTCTTAAGAAATATATTACTAAATAGCGAAATTAAATATCCTTCTCATTTTCCGTTGATTGCTACGTTTTATTGTATCTTCATACATTTTAATTGTGTTTTTTAAATGTACAATATTTACGTATCGTAATACATAATACGTAATCTAATATTCTACATTTATTATATATCACAAATAGAGAAAGATCTCTTAATATATCGTAACTAGAGTATTACTACATTTCCTGTGAATAATAATTTTCTATATCATAAGATCGCAATGCGTAAGATCGTTATGAAATTCAAGCTCACACCGACATTCAGGCTCGATTTCCGTCGTCGATATAATTCCGTGAATTTTATTGCAATGATATGGCACATGGATGGTAGCGGTGTAGCACGCGCAGCGTTTATATACTAGAGAATTTCATTTCCTTCGGATTTAATCGACGTCTTTGTTCTTGACTCGTCGACCGTGAACTCCATGAAACGCAGCAGCTCGCGGGCGTAATGTTAATTTTTCATTTTTTCCTTCACGTCCATGAATCGGCTTTGGAAACCGTCGTGCCGCGAAGCGAAGTTGGACGGCGAGTTGACCGCGAGTTGACCGGTGTAACACAGTCGGCTTCACTGATTGCCAATATGGCAGAGTCCATAGAATACAACACCGCACCATTCTATATCTGGAATAGTCGCGGACTCACAATGTGCCGCGGGCGTTAATTTCCTCGTGAAACGTATTGCGCCCCTGCGATTCAATTGTTCCACCCCACGGCGTGCTATGCCACGATGGCGCTCGTCCGAAGCTCATAATGACGTGCATCTCTACTGACCTCTTGTTCACATGTTGTGAGATCACACGTAGTAGATGTTACGGCCCACTTTAGAGCCACTTTTATCCTGACGAAAAATTATAATTATTTTTTTTACATATCCTGATTTTTATTAATCTGATGCAGAATATATTCATTTTCCTGTAGTAACTAGAGGAATGTTGATTCAAACTTTACTAATTAAAACTATGTCGAAGGAGAAATTTCCTAAATGAATTTTCATTCGCGCAACTTGCTCGTGTATATTTCATTTAGCTTTCCCTGTACTCTCTAAGATGCGGCTTTAGGGGATTAGATTGTCATAGCAAAAAGTGATAAATAACGATTCGTTATTTATATGATTTTCGAATTGAATAGTGCCTAAAGATGTAGTGCCTCCGTGGATACAAGAGATCGAAACCACGATTTTCCAGCCGCAAATTTACAGTGGCGAAGGCTATATGGTACCAACAGCAAATACGTTTCAGCTAGTACAAATTCTATGACAGCGACACAGATTAAACTTTAGGCCTCGGGGTGACTAGCTCGAGGCGCTCAGTTGCCGCGCTAGTTTTCAATCCTCTCGCGCTCTTCCAACCCCTCCCGCCTCTCGCCCTCTCGTCGTGCAAGCAGCGTGGGTGATTGTTTCTCTCGCGGCGGGAAACAAATCCGCGCGCGATGACAACGCGACGCACTCTGCACTCTAACGGTACTTCGTACCGACGGTATGCCGTGCTGTAACAAAAGCACACCGCACATCGCTCCGCAGAGTGCTGTTTGTCGCTTTCGCGTCGCATGTTTACGCACTGGCGCACTGTAATGAATTCGAGATGGTCTTCCAACGCGTGCTACTCCCCGGTTTTGTTATACTCCACGTTTCTCTATGTATTCGATTAGTCGCAGCATACCATATATATTGGATCTGCTACATGTTCGGTTCCTAACACGCCCGTATTACGATGCATTGATGTGAGATCGCAATATATGTATACAATATTACGGTCATTCGACGTGGGGTTGCATTATATAGTCGTGGTCCTTTCGCAAACTCGGTTTAGTTTTCGCCGCAGCCCGATATCGCAAAATGTTGTGCCAATACTGCCTTCGTACAAATAGAGTATATTTGAATTTTCGATGTTCATGAGTTCTGAATATCAAATAGGACGATATTTATGATATAGAAGAAAACTACATTGAAGAAAATAGAAAAATAATTCTATCTCTCGGTATCTTGTTAATCTTGTTAACTAAAACTTATATATAAGCAATCGAAAAATCATTTGGATGCTCGCTGTATAAATATCGTATACGAATCATTTAAAAGAGAGATTTAAAAAAAATAATCATAAAAGTAGCTCAGAAATATTCATATCGAATAATGCATCCGAAATAGAACGGAAAAAAGCGAGGGAAAAATATAGCGTAATGGAAGGCACGGAAGTGGAAGCGTGCGTTGGATGTTTTTTTTTCTCCGTGATGGGAGCTATGGCCGATTCGTTTGTTTGTTTAGTGGCATTGATTATTCAAGGATGTCTACGTCACTTTCGTGACGTTCCATCTCGATAATTCGAACTGTCCATCTACTCCGAGGATTGCTAACTTCCCAAGTTGCATACAATGATCGATATAAACGACTGAAATTCCTGATACGAGTATACTGCGGCGCGAATATGTATTAAGCGATGTACATATTTCTTACAGTATGATAGATTTGATAACGCAAGTCACGCGTCTTATCAAAGTCGGAAATCTATACAACCGTATTATCTCTATAATACATATAATATTTGATGCGAATCAGCTCTGTGTTTCAACGAATGAAAATACAGAGAGTCATTTTTTTATTTGACTATTACGTGTAGAATGTTCCACGGTATTCACATTGATCAGATAAATTATTCTTGTTTTTTTGCAGTTAACTTTCGGTAATTATATCGCTGTAGACGAAGCTGTCAGATATACGCCCCATCCGAATGATTCCACCAAGACATTACTCACACAAGAAGCGGTAGTCACTGTTCGAGGGGTACCACTGACTAACTATATGGAGGATCTCTTAGCTTCAAAAATCTCCTTTAACGCGAGCAAAGTAAGTGATCTCTTAATGTTAAGAAATCTCTCTTGCATATATACAACATTCTAAATTTCTTGCAACGAAATCTTATTCTAAGAAAGTGAAAATACAATTATCTTTGAAATAAAAGTGAAAATATTTCACTTTTATTTCACTTCTTGAAAAAGAGTGACAATTTTCAAGAAGTAAAATATTTTCACTTTCTTGGAGTGAGATTTGTAACACTGTAAGAAATTTAGAGTGAATTTACTAAAAATTTAACGAGATCGAATATTGTTATGAATTATTATTTGTAAAATTATTTTTATTTATAATTCCGATAATACGAATCATGACGTGTTCTAATGTTTAGGAAACGCAAGTTTTTTTACGATCGAATAAACAGAGGAATGCAAACTGTCTCTTGGGAAATATGCAAATTTCTGTCTGAGAAATTTTTCTATGTGTGCTATTGACACTTTTTTTTAATACAGTGTCGAAGATTTGTCAAAAAAAATTTTTCATAAAATGTTGATGCGCTCGCGCGTTTCATAAAAATGTATGAATGACACTGCAATGACACTTCGCAATCACGTGCTTCTTCACGTATGCAAGTAATATTTTATTTTTGTTTAAGGGTCGACAAGGGTTGCAATGGGTGATCAACAAGCTCGAATCCGAGATGAAGGAGTTTGCCTGAAAGGCCCGGCCGCCGTCGCGAAACTTCTAAACTGCCGCTATCAGCATAACACGAGCGCCGGCGTCGATAGGGAGCGGCAACTTCTAGATCGAACGATTACGCGGATCAGAAGAACATTAACGTCCCGGGCTTCGTCAGAAACGAGCAGATGATTCGCCGCGAGCCATGTAGATCGCCTAACTGAATTTTGCGAAACTTGTTACTAACCGGTTTGCAGGCAACGTTCCCTTTGAAGGGCGATTGCCTCCGCAACAGTACACTTGGATCCAGACTTGCAAGGATCTGTCCACGAATGGGTGAGATAACGACTGATAGAAATATGAAAATACATAGATTTAATTAAAACGAACAAGTACAATGGTTGGCATGGCGATTGAATGCGATTGAATGGCAATAATTCCAATGTTTCGATCCGTACATACATCTGTCAGCAGATTACTGATCCGTAATGTGTGTACGTATGAATTTACTTACACTTAGCCAATTTAAAATATGTAGATATTCACCACAGTGTCCACAGTTTAAGAAACAAAATTAAAATTGAAATTAATTACATCTATCGAACATCTGTCAATATTGTATGTAATTTATATTTAATTTAATCGTATGAAAATTTTTTTAATTAGTATTATAGACACAATTTCTGTATAACATTCATAAATTCTTTTTCGTTTATTTCCCCCTTTCTTCTATATACTTTATCGCCTGCTATTTATTTATTGCATATCGCAAATCAAATTTTTGCTCGATGATGCGAGTTCATCACATCATAGGAAACTTACTACAAGCTCAACAAACGAACAGTCCCATTGACTGGGCGAAGACGAACAATGCAGACACAGACCTTCGCGAAACTATGTTCCTCGGAACTATGTTCACCGGACTCTCATTCCTCCTCAGTCAAAGCTCTTTGATCGCGGTGAGGAAGCAACTTACATCGCGTTCCGGAATCACTGCACGATCCCTTTGACGCGTATCCGCATTCGAGAATTGTATCGTTGTCGCGACTAATTAATTTCGCGGTTTTCCTTTTGTCGGCACTTTGTATATGGAACGTTTACAAATCATGTCGATTTTTTTCCTCGTGTTAGTTTTTACTGATCTCACCGAATTTTTTTCGCGTGGATATTTTATCTTTTTCGATGCGATCTGTCTAAATCTACTGATTGTTTTCAAATCCCAATTGAGGTATGAAAGTGCTCGGCCATAAAAGAAGTACTGAAAGAGGTACTTTTTGTATCAAAAAGTCAAACGAAAGGGAGAAAAAGGGATGGAATTTACGTACGGCCCATGCGAACGGACGAACGGGCCGGGACGCTTTAATTTAGGAAAGTCGACATGCACGTCGAATGCGGACGTTGATTTACCCACGAGCTCAGCGGTTCGATAGGAAAACCGAGCAGACATCAAGCAGTGGTGCGTGGGACGCGTACAAAGGATACTGTCCACCGCTTTGTGATCGGAAGCTGTCAATATTTGTCTGCGTCGGGTAACAGTGAGGTCAGCAATGAACCGTAACGTCATCAATTATCTCTTACATACCACCATCAAACGAGCCGCGCGTCAAAGTCCGTCCTACTTTGACCTCCTCACCTCTGATTGTGATGACACTTGCGGTCTACTTGGTGACTCGATCGGCTAAAGGATGTGGAGTTCGATGAAAATCACTCTTCGACAATCGAAAGCAACAATGACTCGATCGAAACTTCAATTCGTTCGCTCAGAAATTGTCGGGAATGTCGAGTTCGAATCCTCTAATGGCGAATCGATTTCTCGCGCGTGTATTGTGTGCTACACACGTGAAAGTACTCTATGGCTCAGCGTGAGTGCCCTCGAAAGATAGGCGGGCGAATGTCCGGAGAAGAGAGAATGACATTGGAATATTTCGCGTAGAGTATCGGTGGATCACCTTGACCGACATATCAAGGTCTTCCACGTGCTGGAAAAGTTATTGAGTTAAGATTATACAATGACCATTCGAACTGAATATTTTGATTCTATATCATCGAATTACATTTAATTGTACTGATATTAACAGCAAACTTTCACAAATTAAAACAGAATAGTTAACAGGATAGAAAGGATAGAAATTGAGAAAAGAGAAAATGGGCTCTCTTCGTCCCATATGTTTTACAAATTTGATTCGAATTTCGATATATCATCGACGATTCCAGACACCGATACGTATATGTACGCAATCTGGGTACCAACACGTATTACATATTTATCTTGGTATCGTGAATAAAGCCCGCGTGCGTCTTGCCTTATCCATATTTAGATTACAATGCTTTACATTAGAGACGATACGAGGGAAGTGGCAATACTCGAGAGGGGTAAAAGTCACTCTGGTGTGCGGTTTTCGGAAAAATCGGAAAGCGTTTCGCTGCTTGCCTCGGATTCTCGTGACTCCGCAATGAGACTGCAGCGAGGCGCGCAAAAGATCTCGGGACCAGCGCACCGAGTAGCTTTCGTTCCTTTCGACCTTCGGGCGTATGTATCCGAGCTCGTAAAAAGGATTCGCCTTTCAGTCGAATCCCATCCTCGTCCCCTTCGATTCCATCTTTCCCGGGAGAGGGTGAGATTCGTAGAATCGTCGAATGGTCTCTCATGGTTTACACATCGTGACGGTGCGCTTTCGTCAAAACCCGTAAAAGCTCTCGGAGACGATCTACTCTATGAGAGCTAGCAAGCGGTCAAGGAGATCCTCCTCATCGTTGCCGATTCACGACCTCATGAAAAGCTATCCGCTGCAGTCTCGGCGCTCGTCTTATTTTCCTCGCTTTGCTCCGCTGCACTCGTCGGCGTTGCAAAAGCGCGGCGTCGATTTTGTTCCAAATAATAAATTCGATCAGTCCGCGAGTCCATACACTAGATCGGTCAAGTACGCCCTGAAAAGTTCTAACGACTATCTTTTTTCTTTTTATCAGATATTTTTAAAAGTTCCAAAGACTCACTTCCGTGTGCCTCGATCGTTTCCGTTTGTAGAATTAGGGTCGATCAAGGGAAAAAGTTTACTCCACGTGCAGCAAATAACACGCATTGTGATATTTAATTCGCAAAGTTCCTTGCAGCGGAAAGATTGCATTTTTATTAATGGAAAATTTTGGATAAATGCCAAACGCATTCTCTATTAAAATACCGTTTTCTTAAATATACGCAACTGTGATATTTTTTAGATGAACTTGAGAAAAGAACATCATCTTGACATGAAAAATTTTTCTTTTTTTTGCGGATCATCTTCCTGCAATGCCTGTCAAGCTCTTATTTTACTTGCATCAGTAGATAAAAAGAATTGGCCGCAAACCAGCATCCGATGTTCGCAAACTCATTGTATTTCTAAACCAACTTCGTCAATACATCCCGTTTTATCCTTTCTGAGAAAGAACTTTTAATGAGTTCGCGTACACTGTTTAAAGATTTAAAGTTTTGCGAGCTTCAAAGAGATCGTGCCATGCTTCTCTAAAGTATTACAGGCAAGGCGAAGCATTATTATGACGTACAGAACGTCTGCGATATTACATCGTAAAAATTGCCTCTGTATATTAGTTCCTCGCTGTCTGTTCCCTATCAAAAATTCAAAGAGAAATACATACTGTGAACGGGAGAAAAGAAAAGAAAAGAAATGGGGAAACCTTCGAATATCTAACAAGATTATACACTTTTTAATATCAAGAAATAATTTTAGTTAGACTTCATTTCGACATTCACGTATTTGTGACAAAAAGTTTAAGGCGCTGCCACAGGAAAACGAAATTTAAACGTACGCAATATCAAACGATTTTAGGTGCCAGTAAAAGAGTGATTCCATGAAACACTATTAAAATTATATTCCTTATTTTACGTTTCGAGCGTTCAAGTCTTCTCACCGCAAAAGTACGAGGATAACGGCGATGCGATCACAAATAATGTGCTAAACGTGACGAGCATTGGCGAACGGCGGCCACGAAGAATGAACGAGTGATCTTTAATTTAAGTAGTATATGTATTTCCCGGGCACAATCCATGGTAGATAATTGCGGCAAAGTTAATCGCACGAAATTGGTTAACATCGACGTTGTATCGCGTCGCGACTATGCGAGCACATAGGTATTCATTGTAAAGCAAATACATAGGTAATAACGGAAGACGCTGAGCCATTGTGGACGACACGGTGCATACGCTTACCTTATTAGCATACAATTATCTTTATGCTTCTTTTATGATTCATATTTAATGCCGGTTTCGCCGCCACCATTGCCAACCGTGTCGAAACCGGCTCAAAGTTGGTAAACTTTTATGATCGTACTTGTTTTGAAACTTAACGTACCCCATGCTTGCCTGTTATCGGGCCTACCACAATTCGCTTGCACCCTTGTTAAACGTGCCCCGGAAAGTACTTCCTAGAACACGCGCTGCACGAAAATTTATCGCCACACGTGCAAACAGTCGACAAATGCGATACGCGTCGATTATGTTTGCTTTGTCGCGTTAACGTGACGAGCATCGAAATTATAGAAATGATAAGACTATTGTATCGATGACTTTTTATAATGCTATGTAAAATGACATGAAATATAATATATAAAATATGAAAATAATTTTCAATAAAATATTTTGCTGTGTTTTCTACATAGTGTCAGTTGTTTTTTTCCTTGTCTTTTTAAGAGAATCGTTAGAACTATCGTTCACCAATTTTGGATATGTTATATTATCAAAAAATATTTAATCCATATTTTTTGTCTGCTTAAGGTTCGAAATTACGGATCGAAACAATACTTGAGAATAGGATTAAATTAAAAAATTTGACATTAAAAAAAATAAATACCATTTTTATACCATTATTAGAAGTATAAAATGCTTTGATATAAAATATTTTTTCATATATCTTATAATTTCGAAGCTATTCGCTGAAAAAATTTTCAAAAGATTATTCATAAACTCGATAAATAATATGAGTCTTATATTTTTTGGTGCTCTATACATCAATATATCTAAAGCTCATCAAAATTGATGGAGGAACAATTTCGACAGTTTCCTTGTAATTCCAATAATGTGACACAAATGGGACGATATTCAATATTTCAATATATTTCGACGATTTTCGAATGTTGACATTATGCGATTCACATAGGACGTATGACGTGATTTTCTTTTTTTCGATGAAATGATGAAAGGAAAAAATTGAAACGATAAAATACAATAACGGAAAGGCGTATTCTGAATATTGTACTGTTTCGTCTATGGTCGCATGGTCTATGGCTATAACGAGTGTACTTTCAATGACCTGCCAATGGCATTGCCAACGGCTACCCATTAATTTAATTACTGTGTAACCATTCGCGCATATAGGCGACCCATTTCTGCTCTTTATTTCGAGTCATTTGAGTTTTACTTTGAAACGATGGATCAAATTTGTAAAACATGCGCACGCAGTACGCCGATCCCACAAAATTGCACATTTTCCGTCAACCATCGGCGAAATAAAATATTCAACCGCAGGCGGTTGCTATTAGATTAATGGAGGTGTCTATAATAATGTATTCTCTCTCTCTTCCTCTATATATATATATATATATATATCTTCCTCTTTCTTCATTAAACGTAGTAAAATATATTATGCATACAGAATATCCTAGCATACTATTATGGTCAATTTTGTTTTTCTTGAATATGCGCTCTTTAAATAATTATAAACAAGGTAAAATAAAACCGTTAATCTTTAAACAATTAGAATAATTATCCTATTTTGGAGAGAAATTTTAAGAAATGTTTTCAGTATTTTACTATATTTTAGAAATTATAAGATATTTTAACGAAAATAATTTTCTTTAAATGTGATATTATCTGTAACGTTATAAAATATGACATCATAAATGTATGTTATATTTGTACATATTACAGTTAAATTTAATTGTGTACACGTTATTTTTTTTAACACTAATATTTTATACGTCATATTTCCTACATATGCTACTGTATACAATTCGCGTACTTAGGGTACATTTATTACAACGTACTATGCATATTTTATTATCCCGGCTTAAATGGAATTTCATGCACCGGATGGAACGTGAAAACGGAGATGCGGTTAGCTTGTTTGATATTCATTCCTTACTATTAATCGCGTTCAGGAGTCACCATCAGCGTAGACAACCCCCCATGCAAACATACGCGAGAGCTTGGCTGGCTGAATATCCTGCGATCCCGACGAGGCAGGAAGGTGTAAGTACCGTGTTAGTCTTACGGGTTATGTCGCAGCTAGCAGAGCTAACTAATAGCCTCTTAGCCTTGGCTTAGGAAGGATCACACTGCAAGCGACCGCACCCTCTTTGGCTCTCAGACTCTGGAGCAAGCCCCTTAACCCTAGATGCAATCCGTAAGCCTGCACTAGGCTTGTAAACGGTCGATTCCTTCTGCCCCCGTCTGACGATAGATTAGTTTGCGTCGCTGACTGATTTTTAGGTCTTGACCTGAATATAGATCATAGTAAACTACATCGAGTGCGGATATCAAACAACGTCGTTATATCTCCCGATAGTTTACAAGTTGAATTTGAAGCAGTTGAAAGTATATGCTCTCTTACAATTATCATAAAATGATAATTGTAATTAATAATATTCTTTCAGTTTTATTAATAGATAAATTGAAAAAGCGAATGTTACTAAATTATTATTAAAAAAGATACCGCATCAAGATCAAAATGCTTTTGATACAGCTAGAAAATGTATAAAAGTAAAGTCTCTTCTGTTTCATACTTTGTGCTTGTTTAGAAGTTATAGCCATAAAAAGCATGAAACTTGATAAAAATTATTCAGAAGGCAAAGAGTTACAAAAAGTATCGTGTAATAGTCTATTTCGAAGTACCTAAAGCATTCTTGTGAGGTCTTCTGAATTCAGCTATCAAAAAGTTTGAAGTAGAGCATTAATAAAGAATGCGCTCGTGTACTGATCCACTTGAAAATACGTATGCACCAACACACAGACGTTCGCTGCTTTCGCCTTTTATGAACGGCGCATGCGACATTTTAAAAGCAATAACCTTCATGGGCGTTTAAAGCAAGTTTCTTAAAGCGTTAATAACACGGGTGCATATGCATCAAATTTGCCAATAATTTCGCAATGGAGGATCTTTATAGAAATTTCCGTCTGAAGTGACAAAAGAATTCATTGGGCAGGAATGATGCTCGGCGCGTAATAAACTGATGGCGGGCGGAATTTATTCACTGGTGTATCGGCGATCGCAATTCGTATCGATGCGAAAAGTTCGGCGAGACACTGCGACAGTTTCGTAAATTCCCAGTGGAGACAATATAACGTCATTATCTCGCGGTGTGCACTAAAGAACCGATGCATCGCGAGATTTATAGTGGCGATGTGCAACATCTATGCGAACCTTTATCAACGAAAATGGGACGCTCTCTCTCTCTCTCTCTCTCTCTCTCTCTCTCTCTCTCTCTCGGTTGACGACAAAAAGCCGATAGGACATACGTAAACAAATCCACGGAGAATTCGAGTTCGCCGGTCCTCGACGTGCCATTCATTAATTAAACCCCGTTTAAGTAGGCGAAGTATCTGAGCAGCGGTAAATAATGGGATAGTCGGCGACATGTTCCGATAAACTAGGAGGTCTGGGCCGTCCTAACTCGAACGTATATGCCGCCCTTCGTTTTCCTGTGAAATTAATTCGAGCCCGCGGGAGTTTCGCCCAAAGGGTCGGACTGCCCATCGGCACGCCAGTAATATTTCAAAGTGCTGAAAACCTGCCGATACACCATCGAAACTTGTCTCCCTTTTGGGCTACTAAATAAATTAGCCAGCAGGTGTTACGCCCAATCGTGATCGGTTTATCAAGCGGTTTTTCACGTCTCACGTTCGCGAAGTAGCGTATATTGTACATATTCATTGTATAATTTCAAAGTGTCTGACAATCCACTGTTATCACTTTGGCTGGCATGTTGTTACTTCTATTCTGTCAGGAAAGCATAATTATTGAGCATATAAATATATCTGTTAATTATTAAAATAAAGGAATTAAAGGGTTTTAAGCGGAGATGAAAATGATCAAATTTTAATTTGCGATAAATTAGATAGTAATTTTTGAAGGCTAGTAATAATGACAATTTTAAAAAAATTATAAAAATAAAATAATTTGAAGTAAAAGCATTTAGCTTTTAATTATTAAATTCAAAATGCTTTATTTTAACTCATTTTCATTTTGATATTACATATTGGAATATATATAATATAATATATTGTATATCAATGTGTGAATTAATATGTAATATTATTTCTTTTAATTATTATATATTGAATATATGACAATTAAATTATATATTGAAAATATGATAATTAAATTAGGTATATAATCTAAACTAAAGAAACTTCAAATAAGATTAACTTCTTTTATTAAAATTTTGAAAAAATGTAACAAGTAATCTCAAACTATTTTGTACGTATTTTGATTTTTTTATTTGTGTTTGTATATTTTTTACTTTACATTTAAGCTTATAAAATTTTCATTTTAGTTGCTTGTTTGACGACTATCTAAATAGAGAATAGGAATATCTAAATAGAAATATAGAATAATTTTAAATAATTCAGTAAAAAGCTAGATTTTAAAATATAAAACAAGGAATTAAAAAAATACTAGAAATTTTAATCTGCATCGTTTTCTATTTTTTTTTAGTCATTGTATCAAATCTCTAGGGAACCATATATTGAAAATGGATTTTAGCATCGATTAGATTATTCATTTAAATTTAATGAATAGTCCTCTTATTATTTTATCAGCGATTTATATTTTCAATGATAATATTATAAGAATATTGTTTTATATTAATGTGAAATTTAAGTAAAATTTATTTGCACAAAACTATAAAAAAATAAATTTTATCAAAATTATCAATAAATCACTATTTTACCGTAAATAATTGTCAAATTGAATTTGATAGTAATTTTACATCTCTAATTCTAAGTTAGGTTTTAATGTTAAATAATAAACACTAAAAGTTACAAAAAAAAATCATATTAATAAATAAATCGAAATTAGAAATGTTACAACGATATAAAACATGACAAACATTTTTTTCTCAATTATATTTTATCTTAATTAATATTTTTCACCAATAATTATACTAAATCGCAAGGAAAGGATGATATAAACAGAAAATATTGTGGATATATATATATATATGTATAGAATTGGTCCATAATGAGACCGTAACGGATAGCGGAAATTTAGCTAAAAGCGATATTTCCTGCGCGCATGATTATGCTAGTTTAATCGTCGACGTACTAATCGCAGCTCGTGATCTCGAGAATGTCCCTACTGCGGGCAAGTGATGATGATACCACGTCGTTCGAGTGTACGGTGCCTGAATACGAAATGCGGATCCTGGTGACTGAATCCGCGTCGGGGGTGGTTTATAGGACAAGGGGGCAATAATCCTGGGTGGCGATGGTTCGACCAATATTGCAAAAGTTTCGAAGCTTGCTCTTGGAGCCGACTGTTAAAGTTCAATCGGTTGTCTTTTCCAGAAACGACTGACACACGACCGTAAGGCAATAAGGAATGCGACTCGATGTTCCGCAAAGTCGTTAGACATTGATGGATGCTTGCCATTTTTTTCTTGGAATATATTACGTTATATTTTAAGAACGAAGTGCATTCCCCGTGCGCGTTTGTCCGTCGCCGCAATGATCGTGTACATTATTAAATGTTCCATACTCAAGTTGCATCTGTCATCAGATAAAACTAAAAGTATTTACTGTAAACTGTACGCAAATTTTTTATACAGTATAATGTAATGTTATATCATTATACTTAATATCTTAAAGTTATATACTTTATATTAAATCTGAATTTTCTTAAAACTATTAGATAGCAAAAGCGATGAAGATTAATAAATTAAAAATAATATTACAAAAATAATAGACAACTAAGAACCAGTACACAGTTATTATTAATGTACGTTATAATTCTTCGTTATTCTTCAGATACTGAAAGTCAATTAATTTATACTGTAAATTAATTATAATTAAATGAATAGAGAGAGAGAGAGAGAGAGAGAGAGAGAGAGAGAGAGAGGAAAAGATGTGTTTATATTTTTAAAATGTGTTATTTTTTGTATATCAGGTATAAATATATAATAATTTATTTTTGTATCCGGCACTAAGCACATTTTTGTTTTTGGGCTTAATAAATTTATTATTGCTTCCACAGCTTGTATTAAATTGAATGTTTGCCACTATTTAGAGATCATATGAATCTAAATTAATAAATATTAAATTATATATGT
>Ga0157364_1004410_pt1 | contig 14052 bp, 8 predicted proteins | sample AttsexASBM2_FD_111476 | JGI IMG/M metagenome (GOLD analysis project Ga0157364, IMG submission 111476) | Fungus gardens microbial communities from leaf cutter ant in Ribeirão Preto, State of São Paulo, Brazil - Atta sexdens ASBM2 | ecosystem: Host-associated > Fungi > Mycelium > Unclassified ... | reverse complement strand
TTCAATCGAAAATTGCAGAGGTGAGAAAGAAAAAACGATACTCAGAAACTCGATAGAAATCCGATTAAACAATTTGTAGACAATTTGCATATTTTATGAAGATTTGTTTTTTTATGAAGATTTATTTTTCTGAATGCCGTCAAATTAAATGTAAAGTTGAGAGATAAATTATTTCAAAATGTCAGGCAAACATCTATATGTATTCTTCGAAACTAGATAAACTGTTGTTTCTCAATTTTAACTCGATCAGTAGCCAAAAAATCAATCAAAAAATATAATTAATAAATTGAAAATAAGTAAAGATACTTGGAAAACTACGCGTTATGCTAAAACTTTAGTTAGATAGAACTAAAAATAATTTTATTGAATTATAAATATAATTATACAGAACGTTCAAATCGATTGCTAGAATAGCAAAACTTTTTGCAGCGGTTTGTCCATCATGCTTGAGTTCCTTACATAATTATTTTAATAGTTCAACAAAATTATTTTTAGATCTGTACTTAGCTAAAATCTTAAATACTTCAGCAAGATCATTCTCTTTTCATATAGAATTGAATAAACTGACCGTCCAAAGTATGACTATTTATTCAAGTCGACAAAGTTTTTTTATTCGAGTACAACGCTTCTTAAACACATAGATTTTTTTCGTAATTTCTAGTTTAAACGTCATTTGAAGAGTAAAGAATTAACATTGAAAGGCCGCCAAAACATCACGAGAGACATAACGGCCGATCGCAAATTCTCGTGTTACCATCGCGATGATACGCGCGTTAGTTAATGCTCGAAACACGACACGGTTTTCGCGTGTTAGCGACTTTGATTCTGCTTTTTCGTGACGGTAGAGCCGAAAAGGGGTCTGTACGTGATGACTTGCCGCTAGCACCATTAGATCTGCCGGCTCGAATTTCAGTTATGCCGCTGCGAGCGGCCCGACGATATAGCGACAGTGGGCCCGCTGTTCCGTCCGTGAAAGGTCCCAAACTTTACGCTCAAAAAGCGCGCGGATGAAGCGACAAATTAAACGTAATTAACGCAACACACGACCTGCGTGCGTGTATTATGTACGGTAATGCTTTCAGTGCGAGAGTAAAGTAATCGTGAATTGATATTTGACTGCTAGAATGTTTGGAAAATTGAAGATTGTAATCGAGTGTGTCAGATTCAAACTATTAAGATATATACGCAAATGTAATATACTTTAATATTAATCTTCTGAAGCTAATGATGAATTTATTGCACCTATACAATTATGTTCCTTATGTTATATCTACAAATTTGAATTATTATTATTATTAAAATAAACTTAATATATATATATATATTCTTTTTTATACAAGTTACGTCATTTTGAAATTAATTAATGTCTTTTAATTAATACAAATTAAATGGGTCTTACAGAGTATTTCAACATCAGTATTGAAAAAAAAGTCGAAATATTCGCAAAAATAAATATTACATGTTCGCTTCGATATTTACTGATTATAAAAAAGTTTAATTTTAATGACAAAATATACATTTCTGTGAAATATATCTTATTAATTGCAAAAAATAAAGTAGATAGTTTATTTACTAAGAATATAACATTTTATTTCGTCGTATTTAAATAAGAATTTATTGTAATAAAACATTATATCTCATAAATAAATTTTTAAACATCTTTTTCTAAGTGTATCTGTATTCTAAGTGTATCTGTAAGTGTGTCTATATTATGCAAATTTTGACGTCAGCTCTAAAGGTTCTTAATTATATATCGTTATGCAAAAATTTTTAGATGTGCAGCATTCTCTTTGTACTATATAGCTTCTCGCATCTAAAACGTTTTTTTTTCCTATTTAGACCTAATGAAAAAAAAAAAAAAGAGAAATCAATCTAAATGATTACGTCACTGTAATATAGTATTTATCATACCTTTTTCAAACGAATAAATAATGTTGTTTAATGAAATCTCTCTTTGCATCAAGAGTCAATTTCGTATTCGACATATGGCAACGGGTTACAAAGTGTCGCGGTTCACGGCCATGCGAATGTCGTAACTCGTGCGACAGAAGCCGAGGCGCTTTCTAAATTGTTTTCCCGCGCGGAGCACCGTACTCGCGCGCGGATTCAAGCGCGCGGCGAGAGGTTTACGATTTTACTTTATTGCCTCGGCGATGCATTGTCAAAATGTATTACGGTCGCGCCTGTATAGAGCGCGGTTTAATATCCTGTCTGCATTTAATCGTACCGGTATTAGAGCAGCGACTACGGGTGGTCCTATTAACCGCCACACCGCCGTACCGTCGCGCCGCTGGTGCACACTGCCGGTGGGTTTACTTCACCTTTTGCGGATATATCCGGCCTGTATTTGCGTTATTAGCTCGCCGTTACGTCACTCACGCTTTTTCCTCCTTCCCCCCTTCCGAAAATGTTGATTAACGCGCCACCCGCGCACAATGCCCGGCCGGTAATTAGATGTCGATGCGAACGCGCCATGCCGGGCCCGGGCTAATTGGACCCTTGGATCTGCGTACCCCGAGATCTTTTCGTCCCCGCAAATTTTGGGGGTCGGCCACATTAATGTCGATTAACGTTGTGACGAGGACAAAACAGACACGCCACAAGATTAACTATAAAAGCATAGCAAATTTAAGATGACTCTCATTTAGATTTTAAAGATATTCTAAAATGAAAGATTATCTTTAAGAAGAAACTTACTCTCTAAATTCTTTGGTAATCTCTAAAGAGTGAAAATAAACCAGTCTTAAGAAAGAGCTTAATTTTCTATCTTTGAATTAATTTTCAAGATTTCATTCTTCAGAGTTTACTTAAAAATTTTTAAGAATAACTATATGTATAATAAAAGTTAATCGAAACTATAATATATATTACCATAAAAAATTATGACACAAAAATAAAATTCTTTAGAATGCGCTAGTATGCAAATTTGTTCCAAGTATTTTTATGTCTTTTAAATTCATGATAACGTTGGATTTTATTTCACGAGCAAACACGTAGCTAACTTTGCCAGTTATAACGTGCCATTTCATCTTTATCTCTCGTCAATACGTAAGTAACTCCGTTGCGTTCTGCAAGGTTAAAAGCGCAAAGCTTTTCTCACTCGATGCCTTCTCGCTCGATACTTGAAGAAAAGATTCCATCGTGGACTTTGGGTATTTCTGAGCGATTCTACACACACGGTCGGGCACTGGCCCGTCTCTCTCTTGACTTAACTATAATTTGCACGCCGTAAATACGTACATACCGCTCCGGTGGTACCGCATGAGACACGCGGACGATGAGAACTTAAACGTCGCAGATGTGCAACCGGGATACACTATGTCTTGGTCATAAAACGCCGCCGGTAGTTAAATCCGTATTTCTAGAGCGGGCTTAACTCCTCTTTGTAACCAGCCTGTGTCTGCGGCCTTTATTTCTTCGTCAACGCGTATGTTGCACCTCTAATCGACCGGGAGAGTTTCAGACTAGGAATGTGATGCAAATATAATAAAATTTCTAATAAATCATTATGATAGCTAAAAAAATTTTATTTGTCTCTTATCGATTCCTTAATCAGAGAATAGTCAGTATATTCGTCGATAATAAAAGAACAATATCACGATAAACTGGTGTGGAAGTGAAATATTCTTTGATCTGACGTTGCACTTTCGTCATAGAAGGGATTCGACGAGCGGGTATCGTTTGAGTTCCATTGCGTCGTTTAATTTAATTTGGTGTTATCTTACAAAGCGTAGATAGGGTCCCCGTGGGAGGATGCGGGTGCAGAAAGCTCCTTTAACAGGCCGTGATCGTGCGCCGGGGACATTTTCCCGCGCCATTATTGTATCCGATAAGTCGGGAGATAATCGCGCAGCCAGAGCGTCGTGATGTCCCCCGACGCGAGTTCGATTCTTCTCCGGCCGCGTGAGCGACAAGATCGGGATTATTATCGCGATTTGATCGATGGGCGAGGGGTGTTCGTTAAAATCCCCCTCGCTTTCGGCGCTGTTCCGCGATGTAGACGTGTTATTCCCGTACCTGCAGTTCGCGTCGAGTAAACAGGGGAAGTAGATTCTGATTTACGCGCGCCGTTCCATGTACGAGAGGTATTGATCTAAAAATTTGAGCTTAAAAATCTACAGTTCGACTGAAAGATAAAACAATCCAGTTGACACTAACTAAAAGTAACATCAATGTTATAAATCAATTTGTAAAAAGAAATGGTCTCACTTTTATCGAAGTGGACCTTAGTGTAATATTTCAGTGTAAATTTTTGTACATATCCAAGTTTGCAATGTAATTTTGCATTCGACAATGTAATTTTTTTGTGACACCACGTATTATGTTATATTTAGATATACTGCTGAATGCGAAATTATAAAAATTTGATACTTGTGATATAAACTGATGACACAGTCGAGTATAATGTTTCAGCTGATTGTGTCAACTTATGTCATAGTTGAAAAGCACGGAATGTGTTACATGTTACATTACAATATCGCCTGTATACATTGCTAGAAAGCACCAATTGATATTACGTTACTTTTATTTGGTGTTAACTAGAAATGTTGCAAGATTCAAAAAATATTACGCTACTTCGTCCTTTAATTATCGCTAATCCATGATAAGACATTATAATAGTTATGTGTTATAATTAAATAGATAGATATATAATAACGAAACAATAAATTCTCGCATATTAATCGACAAGTCGCCAATGGAACAATTTTTTTAAAAAGCAGAGACGTTGAATGTCGAACGTGTCTCGCTAGTATCGGCCATGTTGCACAATTCGACGCTGCACGTCCACCTTCGGTCTCTGTTCTCGGTCGAGGAGGCACTCATTCGCCAGGACTAAACCTGGCACCGGACTCCGCCAGGACTACTGCATATGTATTATACGCGATTGTGTTCCAAGAAACTTCTGTCCGACATACGAGAGCGAGAACTCTGTTTTGTCCTTCTTTTCCGATCTTGCTGTCTTTCTTTCACTGTCATCTCCCCGGTCGCACGTCCTCCCTCTTCCTCTTCAGGGAACTCCACCAGAGTCACTTTGCACCTGGCCTCCTGTTTCTCGAGCCGTTGGAAGCTACTCGCGGCGTTTCGAACGAACTCGAGACGATACCGTCTCTCTCCCCCTTTTTCCCCCTTCCTCTATCTTGTCCAGACCTCCCTCTTTTTATTCGCTCGATGTCTCTTCAAGGGAGGAAAAGAATAGTCGAAGCGCCGTGAGTCAATCCGACGATCGCGTGGTTGCTCTTCGATCCGCGACGAGAAAAATCAACGTTTGCGTGAAGTTTCTCGCGTCTAACTTCTTCCATCGCTTTTTCTTTTATAACGTATCGCGAACCAAACTGTATCCTACATCATATAAAATAAAACAGAGTTGCTAAAATAATTTCTTTCAAAATCAAAAATAGGATTGCTCGTTGAAATATTGTAATCTTTTTTTTGACTTTTACAATTTTCTCTTAATAATTCACCTTTATTTCTTTTAAATAAGTGCGAAATAAATTATTTAATCTTAATTTAATTTAAATTATTTAATTTAGATCATTTTGTTCTTGTATAAATGTAAAAAGTCGAAGTATCATAAAATGAATGTATCACAAATATATCACGTATTCTTTAAAAATTTGTATAGCAGTGTATAACGAACTTTCTGGTCGGTAATTAAAACAAATTGTTTTTTATACACGATCAACATCTTATCGAATATAAATAACTGAATAAAGAAATGAAATAAAGACTACTTTGAGAATTTTGATTACACAAACCAACATTTTCGAATTTTAACAATTATGTTTTGAATTCCTGATATCCTTCCTATCCTTTCGATGATTGGACGATTACATAGGCTAAATGTCAATGCCTGCCCCGAAAGGGCTCAAGCATTGGCCTTCGGCCCGTGGTTAAAGTGATTGTATTCCAATTATTTCCATTATGCCTTGATTCTAATTGATTCAATAATCGCCATAACAATCGCCGGAAATACATTCGATCGTTCGCATCCATCATTGGCGTAAAGAGGCCATCACTGTGAGTCGAATCAAGTAACCGATCAACTAATCTAGGATTAAAATCTCTTGTTGATTTCTTGAGGTCGTCGTTAACGATTCCATGTACTTGAACTCGACAGGATGTTTGCTCGCGATATAACTATGTCGATTATGTTGTGCTTGCATAAGAAGAGATACAAGCACATTATATCGAAGAGCATAAGTTACTGAAAATTAAATACTTTTCGATAATTTAACAGTTATACAGTATATGTATAATAGTCGTTAGAAGTAAAGACTTTTTGAATTTTGATAAAAATTTCAATACTCAATTTTATCATTATTACGTTATTATTACATGATGTGATTTGTCGAAATCTCTTAACATTTTTTAAACTTTAATACTCTCATTAGATAATATATTAATCAAAGAATTTATAATCACAAAAAAACGTGACTTCTAGCCGCTGTATTAAAGTCGATGATATCAAAACTTAACAAAAATAAAAACAGTTTTGTGAAAGAAATAATAATACCTGAGTAACGGGTGTATTTTTTATTTATGCTTTTTTTCAATTCTCTAAAGATTATATAAGAGGAAAACGCAGCTATTAACTAAATATGACAAAGCGAGAGATTCAACATAGATTTTCTGCGCAGTATCCTCCGATGTAAAATCGATCCTCTTGAAATCGAAGGCAAAACGACGACATTTACGACGAAATGTTGAATGAACTATTCCGCGTCCCATGAAATCCCGGACAAAGCGACACTGACATCTTTATACCGGAATGATTTTCCAAAACCTTTCACATGTGCGCGCGTATTACATCCGTCTCTCATTCACAATAAGAGTCCTCGAACTACTTTCGCGGCTTACATTAATGAACTCTTTGCTGAAAGTGACTCCAAGAAAATTCATTCAACCCTTCATTCAACCGTAGTACGTATTTTCGCATGACGCAGCGGATATATAGACGATTTGGTAGACGAGTTTTTCAAGGAAAAGATGTTCACAATGTCTAAAAGAAACTATACAAAGTGTAATTCTTTGAAACTGCAAATCGGATAATGCAAAGTAGTTTTTGCATCAATGATTTCGAAGTGTACCTAACGCTATTTGGCAACAATCAGATTTATATCCTTATGATAATTTGTCAAGATTTTCTGGAGGAAGCCAAAAAAATCATTAGATGCATCAGGTTCGACATGAAATAATTTTGATACATTAGAAATATTTTTCATTCTTGGAATAGCAATATCATGCTATTTCAAAATCTTTTACTCTAATTAAAAAGTGTTTCCAAACTATCATATCTAATATGTTATATAAAGTACAGAATTTTCTATAACTAACAAGACTTTCTGGATTCCTTCTTTAAGCATATTTAGAAAAATTAAAGAGAAAGAGAGAGAGAGAGAGAGAGAGAGAGAGAGAAACAATTTAAATATTTATACATTTAAAAAAATAGTATTAAAACAAAATATTGAGAAAAATTAAAAACTATTTTATCTTGAAATATCTTGATGGAGGGATTGGGATGCGTCGATAGCTTCGATAGGGTGTGAAGGTATAAGGTGCACGAATTTGGATTTCTCGACAAAACTTGAATAAGTCACGGTCGAGCGAGCAGTCCTTGCGCACGTTTGGCCGTCTATAAACCTGCGACATAATGCACCCTGAACGAGATTATTTCGCAATTTATCACCGAGGCCGTTGAATGCGCGGGGTGGTCTATTAGGGGGTGGCTAGCAAGATGGCGGCCGGTGTCGGCGAACAATTGTACCCCAGGCCCGATGACAAATGAAGTGGCAGCCGTCTGCGCCTATGACTTACGGCGGTTTCTTTTGTCGACGCTTCGGCGATACCACGAATCCTCCTGATCCTCCTCCTCAGGTGTTTCACTCGGCGGAAAAGTCTCTGCACGGGTAACCCCCTCCTGACTTCTCGCCCACTGTCTTCTCCCTCCCTGCTCATCGATGCGAACATGCCGTTGCTCGCTGGACCGAATTTGTGATTGCTATCGCGGCATCCGACCGCGACTGTAAAAAGCAGAGAATTTATAGAGGTTGCCCCAGGTTTATCGAATTATTCCCTAGTTACCAATTCTATGGCGAATTTGAAATCGATTTCCCAGCGACGGAAATGTGATTTGTTGTAATAACAGGAAGATACGAAATAGATGGAGCAATAATCCGTTTAAAAAAATCTCTTCGTTACATTTCTCTCAACTTAAAATTTGTTTTACAAATTTCTATAGTCAGCTGTGTTAGTAACACAATGGCTTAATGTAATTCTTTTATTTCGCTATTATATTGTACTTCGTGCATTTCTTTCATCAGTCAAACTATTATCATCTGGGGTGTCATCGCTGGTTTGTATTCCTTTCCGTTTCGTTAAAAAAACATATTGCATAACACTTTCATTACACACTAACATTGTGTATAATAAATACGAATTTAGCATTAATTTCATGAATCATGGTTCGTTGCCACAGCGCATACAAAAGTTATTTCAGTGCACTACAAAGTCATTTCGATTTGCTCGCTGAATGAACTGCATGACATCATTGCGAGACATTTGATAATGAATTCGACTCGAGTGATGAATAAACATGTCGATTTACAGAAAAGGTAAAAAATTGTCTCACGAAGTTATCATATTCGCTCATCTATCGTGCTATTGTTGAAGTGTCTCTTGAATCGTTTGGAGTAAAAATATGAGTAACAGCCCTGGTAATGGTCTCGTAAAGAGAGCTTTACAAGATCGTAACTTTCGAGCGGCGCGGTTCGTGCAACGAAGTCGTAAAAAGCCTATTATCTAAGGAGCTCATTTGACGTCCGGTTCGATAAATCTAATATAATTATTTCGTCCGCGTCTCGCTTTATTATCTGATTAGGCTAATTCTTTCTCTACCGTTGTGCACGCAGTCGCGTTGTACCGGAATTTTTTATTCCTATCGTGATCGAGGTAAAAGAGAACTCGACAATGTAGATTGCCATTAACATCACTTTCAATCTGATATAATTACTTAGTTTCTACAAGTTTTATATCTTAAAAATTATTAAAAAATGATATATGGAAATGACAACAAAATTTTTTATTTAGGATAAAATAAAATATCATAGAAGAACCATTCTCAGTTTGTTATTTAGATGCCAAAGAGTTTAGCCAATAACATCTTTCCTAAATCGTGAGACGCAACGAAATTCTTTCACGATTCTCCTCCAAAAGAAATTCTTCCGGCAAGTTAACGAGATCGATCTTGCCGTATGTATCACGTTTATTAATCGCAACATGTGAAAGAAAATCTATTAACATTGGACGAAAAAACGCAGTCCCGATGCAATCGACGTTATAGGGCGGAAAAAAGAGAGAAAGAGAAAAAGAAGAAGAATAAAATCGAGGACGAAGGGTAGGCAGGACACGTTCGTGGGAGCATTCGCCGGACACATCACGAGCGAGCGAGGGAATAAACGAAACGTTACGCTCGCGTTTCGCGTGGAGGAGAGACGTAGCGTACAGCGTACAGAGGGGCGAGGGATGGGGGGATGGCCTCGCGCACAGATCCCGCACGAAAATAGCACAATAGCTCATCTCCCGCCCGTTGATACGGAGCACAGTCGCGGTGCTCTGACTTATCGAGTCAGGCATATTTAATTTCCGCTCTCCCGGCGACGAGACGCCACACGCCCGCGCGGCGTACAACACGTACACCAACGCTGAACGCATACTCAGCCATCCCTTGTATAGCGCGAGCCGCAACGCGCGCCCTTATCTACCCTTTTCCAATAAGACTTCCTACTGCGGAATTACCCCTTTGCCAACACGACACAATATTCGGCTTTCTATGGCGCATTATGCGCCGTCTTTTCCATTTGGTCACTTTATCACGACCGACGACCGACGACGTTATTCCCTTTCTCCTCTCTCTTTCTCTCTCTCTCTCGCACCCCCGCGTCTCGCTTTGTGACGGCCGCGCCGTCGCCAATAAAACCGTCGACGAAGTTGGCCGCCCGATTTCCGGAAGAGCCGACAGACTCTTTCTCATTCTCGCGCGAATGAATATTTTCTATTGTTCCTTTTTTCCAATCGTTATTTGTATTCTCTCTCTCACCTCCCCCCTCTATCTCTCTCTCTCTCTCTCTCACTCTCTTTCTAGTATACGTGTCCTCTCTCGCGTTTTTGCAGTAAAAGCTATGTCGAGTTTTACCGTGCGCGCAATTGTTCTCAGCTGAATAAGACCGATCGAAAAATACGATCCGCGTGTGTACCTCATTTCCGCCAGTCGTCGCGAATTTTTCTCATTAGCTCGCGATCATTTACACGTCGAGTTCCGCGACATGTGTGTACATACCTCTTTTTCACTTTTCTATTTTTTATTTTTCAGCGCGCCGCCGTTGTAAAAATACACACGGCGAGCCGTTCGTGCGTGTGATCGGCCACGTGTAGCCAGGGCTCTTTGTCCAATAAACGATATCACTTTGTTCCGCTTCGCCGTGAAATCGATTCTCATTTTCAAAAGCCTCGTAAGCGAAACGTGCTCGTCGCTTCTAACACTTCACAATCGATTTCAGTGCTTTTCTCGACGTTGGTAACGACGAAGCGTCTGGCTCTCCCTATTTCTCTCTCTCTCTCTCTCTCTCTCTCTCTCTCTGATATTTCCGTGAAGTTTATGAATTTTATTATTCTGTCATTTTATACACGTCGACAGAGAATCCGATACGAACGCTGCTCTTACGAGTTCTGCGTATTTTATTATTTTATCGGTTCACATTTTAATACAGAATTATTTGCACATCGTTTAAATACCGATTAGAAAAGTGTCATTTGAAGGGCTTCCCGGAAAAACATTACAAGCATCATCTTAATGAAAAGTGATATTTTAATGGAAAAGCGTTGCTTGTATATTAACTAAATGTGTGCTGAAATCTATGAAACAGGAAGTTATGGGCAGAAGAAAACGATAACGATTGACGATTAATGGAAGTATGTTGCTTCTATGAGAATATGAATAATATAACAAAAAATGCAAAGCTAATAAATAAATGAAGGAGAAATACAAAGAACTAAAAAATAGTAGAATGCCCAGGTCTCCAAGCTAAAAAATATTATATCTGCGCTACTAATACAAAGTGCATTCAAGCTGTAAGGTTTCGTAATTTTTTTCTCAAGAATGGAAACAGATAGAAACATGAGAGAGATCTTAACACAATGTCTTAAAAAAAAAAACATTGCAATGATATATTTATGTCAGTGCATTTATTAGAAAAATATTGTATGTCACATGTAACTTTTATCCATTTTTATCAAATTTTTAATTAATAGAATTTTTTCACACAGAATTTTTGTTATTATATACATATTTTGTTATTATATATACATTTTTTATATAAGATTAGTCTACTATAAAAATAACAAGAAATTTAAAAAAAAATTATTATCGAAAAAACTTTAATATCTACTATTTTATTTTCTATAAAATTGAAAAAATGTTGAATGTAATTTTTTTGGGGAGCCCATTATTTATGAAAATTTATCTTTTTTAAAATAACATAAATTACAATTGCATCATATTTCAAGATTATGAAAAATCTCAATTCACGTTTCGACTTGACTTAATTCACCTCTATCGTCAATCGGCGTCACACTGCAATGAATAGCAATCTTGGAGTCTAGCTATGAGGAATAACGCCGACTCGATGGCAATTCATCTCACCGCGAGCATCGGCACAATGGAGGAGCGGTGCGATTTTTCCACGAAAAGCGCTATATCTGCGGCGTGAGCGAGCTGCTTCTCGCTGCTTCGTATCCTTCCACCGATACGTCATACTTAATCACTGGTCATAAGTCCCCAGGGGAGCGTTCAGGCGGTACCGCGCCCTCTCGTGCTGCCAGATTTCCCCTGGTAAACCACGGTAAACCATACATAATAGGCAAACAGAGAGCGTATGGGGTCCATCGCCATGGCGCTTGACTCTTGGTACGCGGTGCAGGCTGCTCCGTTTATGAGAGGGTGCATAAATCGTTGGGAAAGATTCGTCCAAGGGTGGCTCGAGTGTCGTCGCAAAAGAAACGTCTACGATCGGACAGTAGTTTTGCCCGTAGCCGCTTTCCTAAGGATCTTGTCCACGGATCTTCGGCTGGGCGAGATTCAATTTAGGAGCGAGCGACATTAAACGCTTATTTATATCGCCGGATTGTTTTCGCGTCCTCCACGATGAACGTGGGTGGACTGCACCGAAATACCGGTAAATACCTCTGGAATGATCGTGATTGGTCATCCTGTGGGGAAACGTTTAACCCTGCTCTCGGATAATATCTTGTCCGATAGTAAGTTTCTCGAAGCAGATTGGCTAAATGATGAGCAAACATCGTTTAGAGTTAACGTTTTACAGAAACAGATAAGCTTTGTCGACTTCCTCGGATCTTTGAGGGAAGATCTTGCACTTTATCACAATGTGTTTAAATTGCCTTTTCAATTGTAGTATTGTTTCAGAAATTATTGATCACGAATGAAATAATCATCAAAAAGATTTTTGTGCTCGTTAACCGTTAGAGTTTATATCGTGTGGTAAATGTAACAAATTTGTTACAAGCACGATCTCCATCTATTTTTCATTTCCGCGTAAAATTCGCGTAAGCATAGTGCTTGCGTAGGAGAAATACGCATTGAAAAGCCAATACCGATTGCGACGACACCGACGTGACGTAGTCGTGGCGGTTGTTTCCTCGGAGAAGTCTCGCGTTCTCGTTCTATTGTGCGACGATTTCTGAAACAGATCCTTTTTCCTTTGTCTCCGTCCCGTCGTCGGTATGAGAGATCCTTTCTCACCGTAGAACAAGTTAGTAATTAATTTTTGCGAATTACTCGGCAGTCGACGTGCTGCCACCGGTATACGTGCAACTGGAGCAGTATCTTTCCTCGTCTCTCATAACGAGTGATGGCTTTAATGTTAATTTATGTTCAAGTAATTAGCAACAAATGATTAAACCTCGTCAGAAACAATTACAAAATTTGGAACATATTAAAACTAATTGTCATTATATAACAATCACAATGGACGATTTAATTGTAAGAATTAATGTTAATAATTTGTAGAAAGATGGCAAAGCATTACAATTATGATATAATATATTATTAATAATTGCAATTAGATGAGGGCAGTGATTGATGGCAGAGATATAATAGAGTAATTGATAATTATTTTTCATTTCGAAACTGTTGAAAAAATATTTTTATTTGTATATTAAATTAATTGTTATTTACATCAATTACTTTTTGTTGAAATATTTGTAATTGTTGCAATCTCTATTCTTTATTAAGAAAATTAAAAAGTTGAAATCATTTTTATTCATTCAGTTAGTGTGCTTTTTTATTGTTTTTTGCAATGCCCTTATATATCCTTATCATATCTTAAAATATCTTAAAAATATCTTAAAAATTGAAATTGAGATTGAATTTATTCAATCAAAACAAAGTTTACTAAATTTGATATTAGTTTTCTCTTTTTAATTCTGATTAATTCAATCTCATCCTCAATTTCAATCTTCTGTCCGATACGAGTATAATTTTTTATTTCTATAAGTATGAATTTACAATATTATCATTCAAATAATTACACAGCAAATCAACCTCTATATTTCTGTTATTCCAATCTACAACTATTTCCCTCAATGTTAATGTCGTTATTATTTTATGATATGCGCGTATTTCCTGTTTTAATAAATTTATTTAAAAACACACACATAGAAAAAGAATGTATTGACAATTACAGCGAAACCAATGAAACTCAGTTTCCTCGAGCGAAACCCTGATTCATTTCGTGGGCTCGTTCGCAGCCATCGCACCGCCAATGCGCGGTGGCTCGACACCCCCTTGCCCCGTTTCAGCACAACTCAATTTCTCGTTTCATTCTCCAGGCACGGTCCTATCTCGTTCGCCCGCCTGAGTTCCCCCGACGGCCGCGTATAATACGCCACCTACCCAGTTATAATAATGGCACGGAGGGGTTGGCATCGCTGCCGCCGCCACCGCCGCTGCCGCCGCCGCCGCCGCCGCCGCCGCCGCCG
>Ga0157364_1004409_pt1 | contig 14053 bp, 7 predicted proteins | sample AttsexASBM2_FD_111476 | JGI IMG/M metagenome (GOLD analysis project Ga0157364, IMG submission 111476) | Fungus gardens microbial communities from leaf cutter ant in Ribeirão Preto, State of São Paulo, Brazil - Atta sexdens ASBM2 | ecosystem: Host-associated > Fungi > Mycelium > Unclassified ... | reverse complement strand
GCTGACCAGCACTTCCGGTCTTATGAAGAAGTAAAAAATTGGATCGATTCGTGGATAGCTTCAAAAGATGACCAGTTTTTTCGACGCGGGATTCGTACGCTACCCGAAAGATGGGAGAAAGTAATGGCCAGCGATGGACAATATTTTGAATCATAAATATATAACCAGTTTTTTACAATAAAACCTCGAATTTCGGAAAAAAAACGGCGGAAGCGAAGTTGTACACCTAATTTTATGTGATACTTGATTGTGATACTTAATAATTTGACTTATTTTATGCTTCCTTTCTTCTCCTTCACCTTTAGGCTGCGATAAACATCGATGCGTAAAGTGACTGGATTTATTACGATAGCAAATAACGTCTTTGTGTGAGCAATCTTTCTTCAAGTTTTTCTCCGCAGCCAGAAAATTTTGATTTTTCTTATTTTATAGGAATACAAATAAATTTCCGCCGTTTTTAATAAAAAATTAAACATTTATTGTGTGAAAGAACGGTACATAATGTTTTATTTAAAGTAATGGCCATCGCTAGCCACTACTTTTTCCCATCTTTTTGGTAGTATATGGATACCGCGTCGGAAAAACGCTTCATCTTTTGAGGCTATCCAACCATCGATACAATTTTTAGTATTTTCATATGATGTGAAGTGCTGCTTAGACAGGCTATACGTTATCGATCGGAACATGTGGTAGTCGGAAGGAGCAATGTCTGGAGAATACGGCGGGTGGGGTAGAATTTTTTTTCCATTTGTTTCTAAGTAGGTTTGACCGGTGCCGCAACATGTGGTCGAGCATTATCATGCAGGAGAATAATTTTATCATGCCTGGAATAGTAGTGGGCGCGTTTTTGAGTGCTCGGCTCAATCTCATCAATTCTGTTCGGTAACCCCAGTAATGGTCTCGTTCGGTTTGAGTAACTCATAATACACGACACCAAGCTGATCCCACCAAATACACAACATGATTTTTTTTCCATGAATATTCGGCTTGGCTGTCGATGATGAAGCATGGCCAGATGGTCCCCATGATTTCCTTTTCTTTGGGTTATCATAGTTCCATTTTTCATCACCAGTGACTATACGATGCAAAAAACCCTTTCGTTTGCCTGGCAAGCAGCATTTCACATGTGAAAAATCGGCGTTCAACGTTTCTCTGCTTCAGTTCATATGGAACCCATTTCCCTTGCTTTTGAATCATTCCCAATGATTTCAAACGATATGAAATTGTTTGTTGAGTCACTTCTAATGTAAGAGCAAGTTCTTTTTGCGTTTGACACGAATCTTCATCCAATAATACTTCCAATTCCGCGTCTTCGTACACTTTCGGTCTTCCGCTACGTTCTTTGTCTTCGACGTCAAATTTACCGTTCTTAAACTTTTGAAACCACTCACGACAACTTCTCTCACTTAAGGCAGCATCACCATGCTTCTACAAGCAATCTATGAGCCTCAGCTGCAAATTTCTTCAAATTAAAGAAGTAAATCAAAAGTTCCCGCAAATGACGTTTATTCGGCTCAAAACTCGACATTTTTGTACAAAAAAAAATATATGATGCTGATACAAAATCGCTAATATTTCAAGGTTAAGGTGTTGTCGGAGGTCCAATCTTATGATATGTCGTTTTACATCAAACAATTTTAACTATAATTTATTAGTGGCGCCGTCTTTTGCAAACGGCGGAAACTTATTTGTACTCCCAATATTTTGACAGTATTCTTATTCGCATAAGAGGCTGTTTAGATGATGACGATTTAATCTTATTAGTCTGCTTTGTAACGGCAGTGAGACTATTGTGCCATATTAACTAACAATGAGTACTGCTATCGGTTGTTTCCTGACTAGTGGCAATCTTGACAGCATTATCTAAGGTTAAGTTGTCATCCTCAAGAAATAAACGTTTTTGTGCTGTCTCAGAATACCTACAACAAGTTGATCTCTTAATGACGTATTTAAATCTGTGAACTTACATGTTACGCAGCTCGGAAAAATATATATTTATTGATTCTTCTGATTGTTGGACCCGTTTATAGAATTTATATTTTTCTGCAATTGCTTTTGGTGCAAGCTTATAATGATCCGTGAGTACTTTAATAAACTCTGCGAATATCTTTTCCTCTGGTTTGGCTGGCGGAACTAAACTTTGAAGAAGTCCATATATTGACACGCCGATTGCTAATAAGGTTGCTATTGCCTTTTTCTTCGCAGCTGCATTTCCTTTGATTTTAATAATGTCATTTGCTAATAAATAATTTGTGAGGACATCTGCCCAAGATTCAAAATCGGTGTCTGGATTGAATTTCATTATCTTTTCTACTGGCATTGTAATGTTTTTAACCTAACACGTGTTATGCCTTTGGTTGTGGGTTCACACAATAGAAAATACTCGTCGCCAAATGTTATTTCGCGCCAAATAAACCACACTTGAGGATTTTACTGATATAAATATATTTAATATATTTAATATCAATTTGTATAATACAATAGTGTTTTATATATACGTGCTAAATCATTGATTCTGTCGCCATCTTCTCATATATTGAATCGTCGCGCCCTCGATACTCACTCCTAAAGTCTTGTTCACAACGGCGACAACCATTATGTAATAAATAATTTAAATTCTTCATGATCATCCATCTATTATAAATATAAAAATTAATCTTAGAAAATAAATATTATTATACATCTTTTAAGTAGTATTTTTTCAGTGATAAATTATATTTATTTTAACTCGCGTCCGATTAAAATATTTTTAAAAAGATGATTATGTTTGATTTTTTGAGATAATAGTTGAACAGAGAGAGAGAGAGAGAGAGACAGAGAGAGAGGGAGAGAAAGTTAATAGCTTAAATTTTTTTTTTTATGTTTAATGTTTGTTATACGTCTTCAATAAAAATATTTTCAATAAGATTGGAAACAAGGACCGTTTATGTTACAAACATTACTTTAAATATGAAATGCCACTACGGTCTGAATGTTAAGATGTTGAACTATTATATATTCATATAAATGAATTAATTTCAGAAATGATAATTGCGTGCCGATATGGTTGTCGGACTTTCAACGCAATCAATCTGACATATTAATAATCTCCCAAATTTCCCAAATTAATCTTAAAAAATTGTAATCGTAGACACTTCATATTTAAAGTAAAAATATTTTTCTTATTGCCTATTATACACTTTTATATTTATATACATGTACATGTATATTTAATCAAAATTGGAAGTTGTCAAATGTGCATGGAAACACGATCGTGCGCACACGCGCGTGTTTGTCGCATGCTATAATGCATGGAAACAACTATAAAATTAGTAATTATTTTTTTTGATTAGTGCATGCAAGGAAGTAATCTATAAAGTAATCCATAATAAATATAAAAATCATACATATGCAGCATATATGTAGCGTTCAATGCATGAACGAATTCTAACATATATCAGAGCAGGCAACTGTATGCACGCTATTATTCAAGAAATCGAGCATTGTATTGTATGATTCGAACATGTATTCCACTTTTAAGATCCGTTTTGACCGAGATAGGATTCCTCTTAAATAATTACAAAATTGACAGTTATTTGAAAATAACAAATAGCACCCGTACTTCACTAAAATTTATTTTTTGTACATGTGCTCTGGTTGCGTTTTTGTCACATGACAAAGATATTAATTGGCTATCAAATAATTTTCTTGAATTCTATTCGATAGTTAATCAAAGAGAACAAAGATAAAATAATATTTTAAACACGAAAATGAACAAAACACATACAATTTTTTATTAATTTTTTTTAATATTTTTATTAATATTTTAATTCATTTTGATTTGTAATGATTTACTTTAAAATAAATGTAAAGCAGAACACAATAAAAAAAATAAACTTTGCTTAACAGAAGTTTTTTTGCTTTCAATGCAAAAGGAGAAAAATTAAAGAGAAGAAAATGTAAATCATTGTCTTTGTTTTGCTAATTAATTATGTAGTAAAGAGTGGCATATCATGGATTTCAAATTCTATAATGGCACAAGAAACAAAAAGGTTATCCTCGTCTGGTTTATAGTGATATGAGGATTTACTCTGCATTACCTTTCGTCGACATTATTGTGACTGACGAGATTCGCAAAGTGCAGGGGTGCATATTATTTATTTTATATTCCGCCGACATTGCATTTCGCATGCAATATTCAAGCGAAATGCAATGTCGTCTTCCCGCTCGTTATTTCGAGAGGAATTCAATGAGCAATAAAAAGGAAAAGACAAGTCGTTGACTTAGCCAGTTCGACAACAGTTGAGCTACATAACGATGAATACAAGTGAGATACACGCAATCTCATAATAGGACCGCAAAAATGAGACGGATGAAGTAAGTTTGAAAAGGGCGATGTTGCGGATTCTCGTCGAATGCAACGAACATCGTTCTCCACTGAGGCACAGTGGGATATTTGTTCGATTTATGCCCATTTCCACCAACGTAACTTTAATCTCGATTCAACTTATTCTTTGTCTTTTTCTAATCTTTAGAACTAGAAAAAGACAAAGAGTAAGTTGAACCGAGATTAAAGTTAATCTACAATGGTGAAAATGGGCATTAGGCGACCAAAAGTTGATTTTTTAGAACTTATTCTAAATTGAAAATAAATACTACTTAAGAAAACTGAAGAGTCAGAAAGTAATTTATTACCTAATGTTCATTGTTACGCGTAAACAAATGACCAGCTCAATAATCGAAACCTATCGTTTTGATAGTTAGACGTATTTTTTCTCGGCGTTCATAATATTCTTTCATAAGAGTGAATATTTTTCATTCGGGATATAGTCTCAAGTGAATAAAATTATGAATTGTGATAAAATGGGTACGTGTGAATACATTTTGAAAAAATTGTTTATTATTTTCTTGGGCCAATTTTAACAAACTCGATGATATTAGTAGTACTTTTCTGCGTTTCTCGATAATTTTTTTTATTTTAATTAAAAGGTAAAAATTTCTAATTCACGATTTCGTAAAGCTAGTTGCGGAATTGCGCGGTTTTCCGTGATCTAGCCAATATAAATTCATTAAAGTATTAATAATAAATTGGAAATTCTGACCTTTCATGCTTATTTCTGATTATTTAAATTTTATTAAAGTTTATTTTTTTTATTGTTATTCTGCTTTACATTTATTTTATTTAGTCACTGAATGTCAAAATAATGATTCGAATTAATGTTATTATATATATATATATATATATTTTAAACTTAAACTTATGTTATAATTAAACTTATGTTAAAAAGAGTAATTAAATAATTAAAATTATAAAAATTATAAAATTATACAATAAAATATTTTTTTTATAAAAAAGTATTTCCTACAACTTAAAATGAATTTATAAAACGGCATATTTAGATCCACAAAAATAATTTTGGCTGCTTAAATCAGTCATATACCCCACTATGTGGCAGCATGACGCGGACGTTGCGAACCGACGACCGAACGATTATGTAATTAAAAAGTGGAAACGTAGACAGAAATTGTTGACGCTGAAGGCTCAGGATCCTGTCACCTCCGAGTGATCGCGACTGATGCTATATAGCCGTTGTGCAACGTTGTTGTCTATCCAAATGAAACTCAAAGGAGGGAGACATTTTTCTCCTTTTATTCGCAGAGAAAAATGAATCCAGACGATTAAAAACGTCGTAAAACATAAAAAAAAACCATATCACTCCGGAAAACGTTTTTCCGAGGTGATTTTTTCGAGACCTTTTTTCCTCTTTTTTCCTCCCTTTTTCGTTTTCTCTTTTTTTTGAGTGCAAATACGTTTGGTTACATGACGTTCTCAAAATACGATCCAAAAGCGATCAGTGAAATGAAGACTCTGTTTAAATTTCGGAAACCAAGTTTCATATTTTAAGGGCAAAATGTAGAAAGAAATGCAATGGTCTGAGTTAAATTGTAAAACATTATAACGCATTTTTAGTCAGATCCAAAACATGACACGAGCTGGCTCTCCAGAATGTGATTTTTGGAAAAATATAACTGAGATTCAATATTTCTACACGAATCATGATAAATCCGAATATTTCAAATCGACATATATCAAAATCGACGAAAATGCACACTGCATAAGAAACGAGAAGATCCCGATAATGCTTAGAAAGATTCGCATGGTAGTCTATCGCATTACGTTTAAGCATTCGCTTAAATTCCTGACAATTGTCGTGGCCAGTGTTTTATAAATGAACCATCTTCACGAGCTCAAATAGGCTCCTTTAACGGTAACGGTAACAACGATGATGTTTTTTTCGTCGATGAAAAAAAAATTTATTTTCTTTATTGAAAAATTAGTACTTGAAATTGATCACAACAGCCTTCTTTTCGTTTTCATAGATGAGTGGGACAAAAATTTCGACTCAGGCAATTTCAAATTCGTAATATATTAAGTTCGTGATAAGATCCATGAACGGAGGAAGGAAAGAAAGGGAGAGGAATAATAAATAGTCATCCGGCGTCCATGAGGCGGACAAGTTGCTAACGATGATATTCGTTTATCATGTGTAACCGTGGCTTGAATTTTTCATGTGTCTAACATGAAGTTTGCACAAATTTTTCGCTCTTTTCGTAGCTTCAGATAAGTGGGCAGGGAGAGAGGATGGAGAGAGAGGGAGAGGGAGGGAGAGTGGAGAGAGAGAGAGGGAAAGGGAGGGAGAGAGCGCAATTTTGTGCAAACTGTAATTTGATATTCCCGATGCTACGCGAGAAGTCATTACAGATCTGGACGAAATTTTTTTTCTTTTTTTTTTTTTCGAGAATTAGAACAATTCAGCTGAAAAAGATATGAAATTAATGAAATTCTCCGGAGAAAGATGTGGAAGAATGATACATAGTTATGTATATTAACATTTATATTTGAAGAATGTTACCAAATCGTATGCCACTCATGTGAAAAAATGGTGAAGTGCAATATTAGGTATATTATAATTGAATTCAATTTCATGGAATTGTGAAGCCGAACGAGGCGAGCGTGGCAAAGTGTGGAGATTTCAATATATCCACGAAGTAGTGTCCACAACTATACTGCTGAACAAGAAGATTTCCTATTTTGACACCAAAATTGCATCGTCGCAAAGTTAGATTGGGTTCTTATTAGTATTCAATTTCACAACATAATGCTTGTGCAACTCTCTCTTGTTAATCGCAACTGTGGTAGGTGAAAGAGGCAGAGGAGTGAAATTATACAATTTTTTTTATATGATACGAAATTTTAAATAGCCTTCTGTAAAAATTCATTTTTATAAAAAAAATTGAATCGATAGATAGATGCGATTATAAAAACAAGATATACAAAAGCTATTATAAATTAATATATTATATATATCAATTACTAATTTTTATTTTATAATTTATTTTTACTTATTTTTATTAATTTTACCAATTACTTTTTATTTTATGATTTCTTTCATAATCAATCATATCTAACAATAAAACAGAAGAAAATATTTGTAAATATTAATTAATTGTTTAAATTAAATTTATTAAATTTATTAAATTAATTAAAAATCTACTTAAATTATATGAATGTCGACAAATATATTATTACATAGAAATTCATGTTGAAAAATATAATTACTATTGCTCATGTCAATAGAAAGAAAAAATATCGGCGGTAAGTATTTCATTTAAGGGAGCCCTTTCCAACAATCTTCATCTTGACATATGTTATCAAGATCATGATCCTAGTAGTAACCTCTAACAGGTTTTAGCCGTCGCTCATTTCTCGCTTAAAAATTATTAAGAAGAAAAGTTTAAAAAATGATGTTTTTTTATTATTATAGAATAAAAATTTGCTTTAAAATATATTTTACGACTTTTCATGCAAAGCGACTCTCATTCTACTTCTCCCCTCTCCCCCTGCTACGGAGCATACGATTTTCTACGCAAAGAAAGTGCGTCCCTATATGTTAGGGATAAAACTAAATATAAAAATTATATAAAAATCAAAATTATATAAGAAAATAACTTTTCAAAAAAAATTTTTGTTTTTAAAGCAGAAAATCTATTTATTTTAAAGCAGAAAATTTTTGTTCTATATAATATAAAAAAGAGACTTATTTTTTTAAACTTTTCTTTTTAATAATTTTTTAACGAATAACGTTAATAACGAGCGACTGAAATCTGAATAACCTGGACATTACTCGGAGTATCGACAAGATATTACATTATCTATTACATTAAAGACGATCACTTATGAAAGTTTGCTTGTTGATTGTTAAAATTTAAGTGATTATTAGTTTTGTGGATATGTATATATATGTTTAAAGTTTAATAATATTCGATTTTTATTTAAAACTATATCTTAATATTATCATGTTGAAATTTGATTGATAATAAAGATAATAACTACAAAGAAGAAATTGTAATTTTTCGGCAATATATAATAGCAGGCAAAATATTATAGCATTAAAAGTATGCGTATATATTTATACAGCATTTATGTAATAAAAAATCATGAATTTAATAATAAATTATCAAAATATTTATGTTAATAATTATAAATTTTTATTAATTGTTAGTAATGTCGTTCTTTAATTATCCCCGGGCCCCATTGATAATCATGAAAATTTGCCCAAGTCTGACGATCTTTAATAATATCTTGTCGGTGTTCAGGACAACATGTATCAAGGTCATTGAAAGAGCTCTTCTAAACAGGATATTCACCAAAGTATCATCCCAAAATATATAACCTTTTTTGTATTTTGTTTTATTCACTAAATCTTACTCAAACTAAATTATGTTGTAGATATACTTTATCATTAGATATAATTTTATTTCAGTGATATAAAAAACTATATATACATATAATCTAAGCTGTGACTAATGCTAATCATAATTAATGTATCCAGCCATAAATTCAGCAAGATAGAAAATGATTCTCAACCGGTTTAACTAGTCGTATCTTTTTTACTGCAGCCATAACGAGGAATCATTTATTATCAGTGAGAGTAAAGTAGGAGACCGGATGTTGTTCGATTCATTTAATTATGTTAACGAAATATTAACGCGCATTAAGCCGCCAACTTTGTGCAAACATGATGAGCGCCGATGAAAAGAGAAAAAGCAGGATAGAAGTTTTGACGATATTTACAGCGACGAATCGGAAGCCATATAATTTTTCTTCCGAATGGCATGCTCAAGAGGTAAATGAACCGTTAATAAGTTAATTTATTCTGCAAGCATAATAAGTTAATTTATTCGTGACGATTCCTATTAACTCGTTCTTCACGACTCGCCTAGAGATTTAAAAAAATTATCGTATACTAATGTTTGCGATATGACAGCGATTAAGCCGGGAATGAGATTAAACGATTGCAATGATCCTTCATTATTCGTTCGTAATAGGAGAAAATGGTAGCGCTATATATAATACCAGCTAAAATCCGCATTATATTTTCTTTAACGCAGTCCATTCTATAGCTAAAGGTAATTCCGAACAATTGCTTCCCAGATTTAGTAAATTATCACAACAGATGCGATCGAAAGAATTTTTCCAGTTACCTAGATGCCATTTGCAGTACGCTGAACATTCGTCGTTTACTCGCATTCGATCAGCGTGAAACAGTTTGAGATCGGAGGTGCTTTAAGTGAGCGGGGACATTCCGAACAATATATCTCGCGGATAATGTATCTCATTTTAATGATCATAAAAAAATTTATATTGTCGAGGCAGATTGAAGCGACGTCCAACTCGTCAATCGGATGCGAAAAGAATCTGCCTGCAATTTTCATGTGTGTTTACGAATCTTTTTTGTCGATTTCAACCACCGATTTGCCGAATTTTATATGGCATAAACGCATGAAAACTAAGAAGGAAAAACGCCAATCACCTCAAAGCACGTTAAAATCAAGATCAGTGTAAAAACGCTGTTAATAGTGACTGACATCGTTCACTTAATTTTCTTCGGGTATTTTTGCGCATAAACATATATATATAATGCAATTTATGTGACCGTTCGATGCAATCTAGTATGCCCGAATATATTTAATATTCAAATAAATAAATAAAATCTAAATAAAAATATCCATTCGAATATGCTTTTTTTTTATTTGTCAAGAAACGAATAAATATTTTTTTCATTCTGTTTGAATGAATATTTTTTGAATATGATTACGAATATTTTCGTTTTTATTTCTACTCTGTATTATTTGCACATAGTTTGCAAGCCTACAACAGAATAGAAATCTGTAAAAACAATGACCGTCAGAGGAATTCATCAATGATGACAGATAGCAAATTAGTGACGTGGTACGGTATATAATTAAACAAATTGAGGATAAAAATGATATCATCTCAAATAAAAATTTATTATTAAATTATTATTATATTATTATAAAATTATATATTATCTCAAATGAAGATTTATGTAAAATTATATGTCAAATAGATTGTATTTATAAATAAAAAATGTATTTCTTTTCTAAAATATTTTTTTTTATTTCTAAATTTTTGTCATGAATATTACAAAAATAAATAAAATTCATTTTTTAAATTTAAAAACTATATCATCAAAACTATAAGGAATAATGATTGCTTATTGAAGCTTTCAATTTATATTTTGTTTAAATATTTAAATGAATATAAATACTCATTAAATAATTATATAAGTTTTTTGTGAATAAATATTTTTGAAAACCTAAAATTTTGAATGAATATATATATATATATTTTTTTAATGTAAAAATTTTGAATAAATATAATTTGTAGTTCAATTACAAATTTTTGTATTTATCGGGCATATTAATGCAATCTGTTGACATTGGTTTGCAACACTATCTAAATGACTATCGTAAAACATATGCATTTTTTAAAATAATATTACAGATAATTAAATTAATTTAAAAAGAAAAAATGTAATTTAGTTTATTTAAAAAATTGCACATTTTATTTGTTATTGTTTTTAAAATTGATTATTTGTAACTTTTTCGTATAAACATTTGTTGCCAATGTTAGTTTTATTGTTTATTTAGGGTCATTTTAACAAATTTAATCGATCAATTAGTCCATTGGAATTGGCCAATCGAATTTGCCGTCAAACGAAATGACAAATGCAATTTTCAATTCCAATGGATTAATCGGTCGATTAAATTTGTTAAAGTCCTTTGTATATTAAAATTGTAGTTTTTTATTATTATATATTTACTTTAAAGTTAAGTTTTCTTGGTGCATTTCAGAATAATATTATTAATACGGCTATATTCCTAATTTTTACAGGATGGAAAAGTCACTACAGTGACGCTGAAATACGGGCAAATCAATAAGTTCTTAGAAAATCTGTCAGAGGGCATTCGCAATGTCATGTCACATTACTTTTGACAAGCATTTCTCAGTTGATTACTGTCAAATTTTGAGCGGAGTGTCATCGCATGGTTCCATTTCTGTAGACGATTAAAGCGAACAACCTTTGTATTTTTTGCAAAATGGAAAGAAACGAGTTTCGTGCAGTAATAATCAAACATTTACATATGAAAGGTTTATGCCGAAAGAAATCAAAATCGAGTTGGATAATGTTCATAGCACCAGCATTTGCGACTGTACAATTGGGTAAATGAATTTAAACGTGATCGTACATCTACATGTGATGCACCTCATTCAGGACGAATTGAGGCTGCTACGCCAGAAATCATCGATAAAATCCACGATATTATTTTGATCGACGAAAATACGCGAGGTTGTTGAGGCATATCACATGGCACAGTAATTTCAATTTTGCATTGGATATGAAAAAGTTATCGGCAAAATGGGTGCCATGTTTGCTCACTGTGGACCATAAGCACGATCATGTGACAATTTCAAAACAAGTTTGGAGATGTTTGGAGATGTTTCAACGTAATCCAGATGAATTTCTCTGTCGATTCATTACTGTGGACGAAACATGAATTCATTACTTCACACCCGAGACGGAGGAAAGTCAAAACAATGGACCTCACCGTGAACCAGCTCCAAAGAAGGCGAAGATCATAAAGTCAGCCGGAAAAGTGATGGCCACATGACCACATAGTTTTTTTGGGATGCACGCAGTATAATTCATATCGATTATCTTCTGTCGAAGCAAACGATCAATGGCGATTACTACGCAGCTTTATTGGACCATTTCAACAACATTTTAAAGAAATAAATGTCCTCATTTGGCGAAGAAGAAAGTCCTCTTCCATCAAAACAATGCACGGGTTCATGTGCCCGGCTAAATTCAACGAATTCCGCTATGATTTGCTTCCTCATCCAGCATTTTCGCCACATTTAATCCCCTGCGACTATTTCTTGTTTCCAAACCTGAAGAAATGGTTCGGAGGAAAGAGAAATTCACCAGAGAGCAGTTCATCACCGAAACAGAGGCTTATTTTGAAGGGTTGGACAAATCATATTATTCGAACGGAAAAAGTTGAAGAATCCTTGGATCAAATATATCGAGCTGAAAGGAGACTATGTTGAGAAATAAAAATGAATCGATCAAAAGAAATGTGTTTTACTATATTTTTCTAAAAACTTATGACTTGCCTTCATAGTATCATATTTTGAGACAAAAAAACGCTGATTATAATTTTGCTCAATAAAAAGTTGTAAGATTTTGAAAATGATCTCCTATTCTTTAAAAGTTAAAAAAGTATTAAGAAATTACTTATCTTTTCAAAGAAATACTTACTAGGGAGAAATAAAGAAAAATTAGAGAGAAAGAAAGAAAAAGTAGGCAGGTATAGTAAGATATATTATATCTTTCTTTTGTTTTATTTTCTGCGCCACTTGAGAATTATTTTTTAATTATTTTATTAATTGGCAAGCGTATGTATTTGATAACAAAGTCGTCGCTCTGCATCAACATGGAGTTTTAATTAAATACTAGGCAGCACATGAATAGAAATTCTTTAGCCATAATGGAACATACTCAACAGAGATACTTAACAGAGATTATTAATATGCATATGAGTTTTCGTTTAAATAAAATTAGGTTGTATTCATATTGGACAGATATTACGTAGATCAGTTTAAAAATTTACGTTTTTATAAAGCTAAATTGAAAGTTCTTTAAGAATCATCGTGAAAACCATAGAATAAAATTTAATAAATCGTTTGCAAAAATGCATTTAGAGAGAAAAAAGACAATAATTATAAATTCTAAAATGATATTCGCTTAAATGCAAAGATTGATCTGTTATAATGTTATATAATATATAGAGAGCACGATGATAAGGAAAAAAACTAAAGCTTTTATATTTGAAAAATTATATTTAACGTAAATGAGTTTAAAGAGTAGAATAAAAAAGGATATAATATGTAGAAAAAAAATATAGATTTAGATTTAAATAATAACACACTTAAAGTAGATTTTTAATTAGCCATTAAGCAAGAGATATGGATGGATGTATGAGATTAAATAAAACTATAAAAGTTTTCTTCTTGAAACTTTGTAAACTTGAAACAATTTTTTTATTTTTTTCTATAATTTTCGCATAGAAAATATATTTCAGAATTGAAATGCGCATCTTTATTTGTCAGCGCGCAATTATCAGGTAAGCCAACACTGCTCGTGATATGAACGCACAATTATTATTTTCACAAAGAGAAGCAACAGCTTCATTAGCTTGATCGACCAACTATGCGACATCAAACGCGATAACAGGCATCCTTGCTTATTCCGCGTGTACATGACGTGTCAAGATTGCAGACACCATGCAAACATCGTGATAGTAAATCGGTCTGCTTAATATATCTATAAGCCCGAGGGTTCTTAGTGATACGACAAACGAGCTTTGATAGGATAATATCGCGTCCGGCGGATTATGTCTTCACTCTTCTCACTTCTCAGATGAATGTAAGTAATTCGAAATACGATTCTCGATTCTTCTACCAAACAGCTGAATGGATTTTTTTGCTTAATCTACGCGTCTTGACGTTGTCATAACTGTTGGTGACGAAGCGATGTAGGAAATAACTTCGCAGATAAGCTTGAGTGCAATCATCTCTCTCTCTCTCTCTCTCTCTCTCTCTCTCTCTCTCTCTCTCTCTCTCTCTCTGTCTCTCTCTCTGTCT
>Ga0157364_1004408_pt1 | contig 14054 bp, 5 predicted proteins | sample AttsexASBM2_FD_111476 | JGI IMG/M metagenome (GOLD analysis project Ga0157364, IMG submission 111476) | Fungus gardens microbial communities from leaf cutter ant in Ribeirão Preto, State of São Paulo, Brazil - Atta sexdens ASBM2 | ecosystem: Host-associated > Fungi > Mycelium > Unclassified ... | reverse complement strand
ATCAATCATGTAATGTACACTTATTATTATTTTGTTTGATATTCTTAGGAGACTTGATATGGAATAAATAAATATGTTAAAATAATATAAAACTATATATCTGTTGTCAACTCTCTCAACATAATTTCGAATTTTCTAGATTTCAAATATATCCTATATATCTATTTTAATTCATTCCAATCGTACATCTGATATTTGATTATTACGTTCTGAATTTGATAACACGAATTCGTAACTACAGACTGAGAAAAAAATATAGTTAATTTTAATAAATATTTAGTTCAATACTGCCAACTAAACATTTACTTATAGTAAATAAATATTTGTTCAATAAAAAAAATGATTGATTAAATCAAATTAACATTTCTTGTATCAAATAAATATATCTTTATATTTAATAAATATTTAGTTGGCAATATTCAACTAAATATTTATTAAAATTGACTATATTTTTTTTCAGTGTAGAGAATAATCCATTTCAACAAATGTATCTACAATACATTGTAGCACTATTTGTAAATTCACACGTGTGGAAAGAAATAAAAGAGAAAGAAAAATAATCGCATATTAACCAAAACCACTTCTTTGCAATCACTTTCTCTCGCTTGTGATTTTTTTCAGTGCAAAACCTGATCACTTTACGTCCCATTACGAACCGATTTTCCTAATCAATTCGCAATTTAATTATTGCGTCTGGGTAACACACGCAGATACCAGAAAAATCGTACGTGATAGATTTCATCGTTTCGCAGAGGAATTGCGCTAACGAGATAAAAGAGGAGCGCGTGAATCACGCTCTCGCGATTGAAATCGCTCACCGCGGGCCCGTCCGATCTACAATCGGCAACGCTCATTCGCCGACTTCAGGTCCGATGTCTGACGGAAGACTGCTCGCGGTGCTCCGCCAAGAACTGGAAACTCTTCGGGCCCCGCTTAACCAGAGAGCCGCGCGCGCGATCGCGACCTTCGTGCTCTCTGCTGGGATCGATCGATCGGAACGGAAGTCGATCGCGGAACGAATTACCGATCCACGCGATTCGGGCGAGATAAAAGGATAATTGCGACAATGTTCGTTTCACGTTACTTCGAACAGCTTCATCGTCGCGCTCCGTTATTATCGATCAATTTTAAATCCTCGATTCTAATTGTAAATGAGTTTTCAAATATTCGCACGAAGCAGTTCATGAAAGAAATTACGATATAATTCTTAAAATTAATTTGAGAATTTTTTTATATGCAATATAGACTGAGATTAGTTCGAGAAAGCAATCAGTTCGTGAAGCAAAAAAATATTTTTTATTTAATTATAAAAGGATGCATTAATAAATAAAATCCAATTAGATTTAATAGCTTCTTTCATTTATTACTTGAATCCCAATCTGTCGTTTCGTGCGAACTGTGCGAATTCTTAGTAAGTTTAGATGGTTCCGTTAATCCGGTCAAAGTTTGACGGCATGGGATATAAATGATCGAACACGAAAGGAATTAATTTTAGGCACGGAACTCGGTGAAGCGCGAGGAAGTGTGACTAATCGTTGGAATCGACAGATTTCTTTCGTCTCTGCCATTATACGTTCAGAAAAGTCTAAAAAAAGAAGTACTATTAACGTCTAGCTTTTCGACTTTTTAATTCTGTGATCAATAATTCGAGCAGCACAAAAACTAGATGTAATTTTAAATCTGATAATTGTGGAAAATGATTTTTTTTATACGTAATATAGACTGAGATTAGTTCGAGAAAGCAATCAGTTCGTGAAGCAAAAGAGTATTTTTTATTTAATTATAAAAGGATGCATTAACAAATAAAATCCAATTAGATTTAATAGCTTCTTTCATTTATTACTCGAATCCCAATCTGTCGTTTCGAACTATACGAATTCTTACTAAGCTTAGATGATTCCATTAATCCGTTCAAAGTTTGATAGCATGGGATATAAACGATCGAACACGAAAGGAATTAATTTTAGGCACGGAACTCGGTGAAGCGCGAGGAAGTGTGACAAAAATATAAAGAAGTCTCATGAAGAGAAACTATTCTATTAATTTCTTTTATTCTTTATAAACTAACTTTTTTTTATCAATGAATAACATGATTAAAATGGATTTAAGAATGTTTTCAGTAATCTCCAATCGCCAATATACTTTATAATTATAATTTATATTAAAATGATCGCGTTCAAGAATGTTTACTTTGCAACTATTGAAAGTTTTCTTCAAACTGATTGGATTACAATTTTAAATGTAGAAGAACAGTTCTATGTCAGCGAAGAAAACTTCCAACAGCTGCGAAAAAAAAAACATTCTGCTGAACGTGCCTGATTTAAAAAAGCGAAAAACACTTTCAACACTTACGATAAAAAAATGAAATCCAATTTATCAATTGTAATATCGAAAATGAAAAAGATACATATAAGAAGCAGGTAACAATACCCGATAAAAAGTTGCGAACATAAAAATTTAATTAGTGAGAATAGATTCTGACATATATTTGATGCAAATTCTCGTCACGTTTGCTGCGTATATCAGAATTTTGGCTGAACGACTCAGCGCATCTTTTCCTTCGGGTAACAGTTTCGCGAAAAAATATGCGTCGTATATTATACGATAAGATAATTACCGGCAGTCTGGAAACTTGATTCGCTGAACTGTTGAAAAGATAGAGAGCGGCGGAAGCATACGGTTACAAGGATTATCGGTTATCTCTGCTTTTTATTGCCCTTTCCGCCGTGGTGGACCACCCGTGGTATGCACGTTGATTAACTTCCAGAGTGCATTCCTCTCGGCTCGAGAAAGATTTAAAATCTACAGAACTTACGTTTTCGAGATCCGAAGATTTTTTTATAATATAAAAAAAGAATTTCCTAAAAAAGCATAATATGAATAATCTTGGAGATCCACATTTTGTTATTTGCATTTTATTTTTCGTTATTATTTCTATACGTCTTCTAAAAGCGTAGATAAATGAATAAATATTTTTCGAGTCTAAACTTGAATGAGTATACAATCAAGTAGATTCATGTATGTATTTACACGCCATTCAAAATTTTTAATTTATTTTAAGTATTTCGCTCATTTGAGAATTGATCGCGCGATTCATCGTTCGACAAATAGGAAATTTGAAACAGGTTCTTACTTCTGCAAACGTTTTTATCGGGGTCACCGTGACTAAGGTCGAAATAATTGGAGCACGAAGTCTGTATTTTTTCAACCATTGCTATCGCATTTAAAGGCGCGACAGAAATATCAGTATAATTTTTTCTTGAATAATTATATCCTTCAGAGAGGAATTTTAGAGACATAGTTCACGTTACGTTCACAAGCAAAATGTACACGTGAGTCTAAGATAAAAAAATAAAAGCACGAAAGTGTAAATAAGATAAGAAGGAGATAAGATACAAATGGGAGTTTAGATACAGGTATACTTTCGTATGTACTCAACATGTTTTTCGCACGCAAATTTATTTTTATTTCTAAGTTAAATTCGATCCCTTCAATAATAATTCGCTCGGTGAATTGCAAACAAAACGTTAACGTCGACGGACCTCTTTCATTTCTGCAATCTCCGGGATCAGTCTATAGAACGAGGGGGATCTAGTAACCATATATATGTGTACTACAAGTGATCAAGCAGTCACGTCACACAATGCGATGCGCAGGTATAGATATATAAATTTAATTCTAAACTTACTCAAGTTTACTTTAAAAGCATCATAAAGTTTGTACAGTTCAATGAAAATAAATATATTAAATTAATAAGCGTAAGTTTATATATAATAAGTTTATAGCGTTTCGCCCACTAACATCAAATCTTTTATTTAATATTTCAACAATTTGATAATATTATTTTAAGTACCTTGGGAATATCATGGAAACAAAGTATAAGAAATCGTAAATTATTAAATCGAAATAAAAATGTTTATAGTTTCATTGGTACAAGATCTATGTTAACAATTAAACTTTCAATAAAATAGATTTTTTTATTAGCAGCAGGCTGCGCAGAATTATATGATGATATTATTCAGAATCAACCAGCACTTGAATCGTGGGAATAATTATTGCACGATACGGTTCGCAATACAAAGGATCGCGTGAGATCCTTCGGTCAGTGCTGCCTCCTTTCTGACTTCCGTTCACGCTCAAGCATACGGCAAACGAGTTTTACATCCCGGTGCGTCCAAAGAGTTTCACGCGGTGCGATTATCTCTATCTGAGGCCGGGTTTCGATTCTGCATTGCTGAGTGAATCACGGGAGAAAAAGAGAAAGAGAGAAAGAAAGATCAAGAAAGGTCTTTCTTTGAATAAGGACATTAATGATCGTCGATATCGAAGATTTTTAAGTAATAAAAAATTGTGTAAATATATATATATATATATATATATATATATATATATATATATAGAAATTCAAAAACAAAAGAAACTAAATAAAAAAGAATATAAACATTTTAATTATACAGTTTGAAACTTTGTCAAAATAACTTATAAATAAAGTATTTTTTGTAATATAATAATAAAGCAACTTGTATAAGCATTTTACGTTATAATAATTCTAAGTTTTAATTTCAGTAAACAAGACTGATCTTCTGATAAAAGAAATTGTATTGACAATCTCTTAAAAAAATTCTGTTGACGCTCGTGCTTTTCAATAATGCGAATAAAATGCTGATAGACTTTGTCGTTATTACAGCAGTGTTGTCTATAGATGGCAGCACTATCTTAAAAGAATATCAAATGGCTATCAAAATGCTATAATAAATCAAAAATATATATAAATAATAAATTATATGCGTAACGCGTGTCATTTATCTCATTAAATAATATGATATTATTTATTTGTCCTATATTTTTACTTGCAAGCTTTAAACGATAAATTATATAAGCAATTAAAAATAGTCTTTTAATTGTATGATTTTGATACGTTCAATGTAAAGCGACATGTTTTTACGTTATTGAAGATAAAAGTATTCATGCTATATCAACACATCAGGAAATTTTCAAGCGTAAAATGCCATTTGCAAACAATAGACTTTTATCTTTTCGAGAGTATTAGACGATGGATGAAATACAAAAGAAACGGCGTGGAGTAAACTAAAAGTTTCCCGCAAGACACTTTCCTGTTATTACTTTCTTTATTTCACGCGATGGAATATTCAGGTAGATGTTCCTGATAAGCAACTTATTGTGAATTCCTCATGAAAGTTTCCTATATCACTAAAGCTTAATCGAATTATATAAGCGACTGTAGATGCATCTGCTTTTTCTTGCAGAACCAAACGGGATAGAAAGTGCAAAGGGATGTAATTGAATTTATATCTTCGTTATTATATCTCATTAGCAAGCATCGTAGACCTGGAGCTTCGAAAGCGCATTAGCCAGTAACTTCGAGACTCTCGTATCCAACTTTCGCTTTAACAAAACCAACTTTTCCAGAAAGAGAAAAAAGCAATATAAAAAATGCATCGTATAATTTTCAATATAAAAGATAAAAGTATATAAAATTGCATTTTTTAAAATTATATACATTTATCTCTTGTAAATATACAATTTAAAACACACAGAAATAGAAATGTATATCAGAAAGATATAAAGCATAATATATCTAAATGCGTCGCTCGAACTGTTTCGGATAACGAAGAATTGCTAGTATCAATTCAATGAATCATACCAAATATAACGGTACTTCACAAATGCAGATTAATACGGGCGTTTCCGCGGAAACAGTCGATAATTATGAACTTTTATGTCTAAATATAACTCATGAGACAATGGCAAAAGTTATATCAGCTGCATGTGATTAGATCTGGTAGATTCTTAGTGAAACGCAGAAAAGTTGAGGAAAATGCTTATAGAGCTTATGAATATTACATATGGGACGACCGCATTACATCATAACTTCTTTCATCATGTGATCGAGCACGATTGACCTGGCAAGAATGCAGTGAATCAAGAAATTGATGAGTTTGCGCAATGAAATTTTCGGCACCTATTTACTATTACTTCGCACTAGAACACGCGATTTTTCATGAAATTTATAAAAGTGATTTATAAAATAAAATCCGTATGAGATACACAAGGATAAAAATAACAAATAAAATTCAAATATTTGGTATTATTAATTATTAGTTTGTTGATCTAATTTTAAAAACAGAATCTAAAACGTTGCAAGGTAAACGGGGAGTATAGTTAAAATATTTTCACCTTTCAAATTTTCGATAAAATTCAGTCTAACGAGGACTCACACGCTATTATCAGAGCCAGTTTGTTATAAAGACTGAAAATAACTTATCGATCGATATCGAGATGGGGAATGTCTTTACGACGTGAAAGAAGAGATCTCCCAAAGACTCTTCGGATTATCGACTCTTATAGTCGCGTTTGTTAGAGACTTCTTGAAGCGAGAAAATTTCACACGAAGGCGTGGTTTCGCGACCCACGCACAGAGGATGCAGCTTTCCCACACGTTAGACACGATTAGCGTTGGCATTGTTAATAACAGACGGTAGAGAAGTTCCGAGAGCGCTAAAAGGATTTCTCGAACGCATTGCGTGCTACATAAAACGAACTCGTTTTTTCGAACGAGTCTGAAGAGGAGTCACGCATAACGCATTTGCATGCATGTGGCGGCGCACTGCTGCACCGTATACGTTCTGACTTACATATACACGTTAATACACGAGTTAGAATCGCGCTAGATTAATTGAAGAGTTGGGCCCACGCAATAAGAGCGTGAAACTCGAAACTTTCATTATTCAAACAGATGTATAATGACTACAACTTATTTGTTACATTAAATTATTCGTTCATAATTGAACATAATTTTTGACCCATATTTTATTAAAACTGTTGATTTTCAAATCTTTAAATTAATTTTTCTAAAAGACAGTTTAATAATTCGTGCTGATATTGAATCCAATATACATTTATAATTTCAATCGAAAAATTTATTTCGAGACTTATCCTTTAATAATTTGTTCATTCATATTATTTTTATAGCACAAATTATATACTTTTATCTGTTTTATTATGTTTTCTCAAATATACAAATAATAAGAAAATTAAAATTAAAGAATTGACCTTTACGAGAAGTGTTCTGCAATATATATTAAATTTTTCTTTATTTCTTGGTTCAAATAATGCAATCTTCATGCCAGGCTACATTTTATCAATTTTCTTCCAGAACAGATGCATTTCTATTTGCATAAATATCTTCTCTGCAAAGTATGTATTTATTTCGTTTATTGCTATTACAGAGATCGTCCGTACGCATCAGAATATTCAGAATATTCAGAATAAAAATAATAAAAGCTATAAGATTATACAAATTATAAGAATGATCATTGCATTATATTTGATTCACACATAATATTGTGAGATGACAAATAGAAAGCCAATCTCCTCCTCAATCTTGGCATCTCGAAACATAAATTTAAATTGTATCTAAAGTGTTTTTGCAATAATGGATTCATAAGATTGTCAACTTGGGAAATCAATTTTCTCTACTTCGTGTTGTTATTTCAGTAACAAGTTGACGTTATTTGTCGTCATCTTTACATTAAAACAAATAACAAATGGTAACAAATAACAACTTACTATCTGATCTTGATACTGAAACTTCTTTGCGTCACGTATTTCAATTATAGAAGACCAAGTTTGTCGCTCAAAATACTACAGTACACAATTATCAATTTCAAAATAATTAATTATATAATGAAACAGCTTAGAATAAAACGGCAAATAAAACTAAAGAGACAAAGTTAAAAAATTTTACTTGGAGAAACATACGATTATTAGACGACACAATTATTCTCGTTGCAGCCGCGGCCTCAGACTCAATGGCAATTCGACATTGCTAACTGTCATCGCATCACCAACCAAACAATTATCCATCGATGCAAACAGCTGCAACGTAAATAGCGTAATTAATGTCGAGTTTGGACATGTAGCTAATAAGCGCGATGTAAATTGGTTCCGGGTTATCAGCGAAATCAAGAATGACATTGTCTTTCTAAATATTTAATATACATAATTATTTAATATACGTAATGTGAAAAAAAAAGGTTTGCATTGATATATATATGATGTGACGAAGATACTGATACAAAATACATGAATGCAAATATATGAATGTGTTATTAAATAAGAAAGAATACGATACTATTTTTACTTTGTGCGTAGTCTTTTTTAAGAACGCCCCAGTTTCAAAATCTTTCCAAGCTTTCCCAATGCCTCTGCTTAAACAGAATGGCGAATAAGATACGCTATTTTAGAAGTTGAAAAATTGAGAAAAGAAAGAACCACATAAACTGGAATACGACACAGCACTCTGTGATCACGGAGCACAGACAGGAATTATCTCACGATTTCGACTGGGACAATATAAAAATTCTGGACAAAGAAAATAATTATAACAAACGACTATTATCAGAAATAATTTTTATTCATAAACAAAACAATGATTTGAATAAAAAAAAACGATGCAGAATTTTTAGACCCTACATATACTGCTTTAATTTCTAAGACTTGAGGCTTCCCTCCTCTTTAGTAATGCTAACTAAGAATAATATGTGTTATTGTATAAACATATTATATGTTCTCATTACGAACCTATGTATATTAGTAACATCGATAGTCGTAGCAATCTGAAACTGTTACGTAAGTTAATAATGTATATCATAATCATTTTGCATTGTATTCTTGCTCGATAATTAATTAACATATCATATTTGCCATAAAACAGTAAACTAGAAAATTTAATGATAGTTCTAAGTACAAAATCACGATGCAAATGATATTTCGATGACGAAAAACGCATTTCAAGCGACATAATACAATGTCTTTGTATGTAATTGATTTGTATGTAAGAATTTTATGTGATTCACAACATCATTGTATGTAATGAATTATTAATTACGCGACGACTTAATATTAAAGAGGATCCAAAACGCGGGTCGAAACGTATATTCATTTTATCTTATGTGTGAATTGAAAATAATAAAATTATTGTACGCAACTAAAACTAGCGTCGGCTCTCAGAGGTTTTTTAATTATTATTGATTTATATCATTAGAGCCTATACTTCTTTGATTATTGAAAAATTGAATTGTATTTTCCAAAAATTACATACAAACTCGTAGCGCAAATACTAATAAAATAACTATATCTTCATTAATTCGCTTAATTACACCGTTGATAATTTAATCGAATGTTACAATATCACCGAGGCGAAAGTTATTTATTCGATAACGTGCTCATCAGTAGCAATTGTTTTTGAAAGGGCTTTAAAAAACCTAAAAAGGAAATACCTTGCTTGACACTTGTATATGCATTCATGTACTTTTGTCGCACGTCGGGATTAATTATGCAGACACATTGCAGCGCACAATCGGCGTCGGCGAATAAAAAATTTCCATTCAGACATCGTTTCAGCAGCTGCTTAACGATGCATCGCGCAATGCGTTTGCTACGCAAATATCGAGATGCTTTTATCTGCGTTTATGGCTTTACAAACCCTCATGACGTGGCAAACGTGGATGGCGAACTAAGAATAGTTTACAGCTTTACGAAATCGGAGCTTCTCGATATCGAAAAGCTTCTCGCGTTTCGTTAGTCAAAAAACACCAATGGCTTAATTTACGCTATGCATTATCTTTCAATTACATGATAAATTGTGACAGCAAATACAATATATTTTAAGACATAACAACTTATTTACATGATAACTTATTTACATAATATAAAAATAATAACAAACGCCAATAAAACTTTTCAATAATGAAAAAAGAAAAGCAGAGAATTAATCTCGGTGATTGAATTTACATTATTTGCATTAATTTTATTAATTTTAGTTGATAGTATTTTAATAATAATCGATAACAATATTACTGACATTGAACATTCCATGTAAGAAATCGACTCGTAGGAAATAAATTCGGCAATGTCACGATTATCGTAATCAGTCGACCATTGAGGGATTCTGCAAGATTCCGCAAGATCTATTCCGCACCGATGCTTCCGCGTTCATTCGTGTCGACGTGATAAATCTTGCCATCCATCGCGCGAATGGGTCTGCTTCGAAAATCCGTGCGAAATCCATTCGGGTCAAGTTTTGAAAGCGAAAAGATTTGCGCGCGCATTAGCGTACGTGGCATAATGACGGATTTATCGATCATAAATACGATTCAACCGTTTCACATGTTACGAGAAGGTCACGCGCGTACCAATTTAAATTTATTTTCGACAGCGTAAGAGTTCACTATGCCGAATACATATTACATTGCAAATTATCTCGTCTCGGCTGGACATCACGTTATGATTGATCAATGATTTTTCATTGCATATTCTTCATCCGCATGAGAATAAATGAAATTTTTTTCTATAAAATTTAAATAAAATAGTATTCTTATTATATTTCCGACTCGTTTTCATACCGTTCCAACTTTATTCAAATTATTCGGCAATTTCCTCTTTCTTTGCAATAATTTTACATAATTCTTGGTCATAATAGTTGTACTATACATCTTTAATAAAAGCATTCTACTAATTAATTTTTTATATTTTACGTAAAATAAGAAGACTTGATTAAATGTGCTCCGCTATAATATTATAACTTAACATTATGTAATTTAATATTCTAAAACCATTGATAATGCTGGAGAAATGACACGATATTTCGTAGAATAAAAACCGATTTATCTTAAAATGTCAAAACATAAAAAATTACTAAAATTACGAGCCATGAGATGACAAATTTTCTTTTCGAGCATTTATATATTTCTATGTCTATAGAAATAATAAAATAGTATTCTTATTATATTTAATAAATATAGATGTATTAGAGAGAAGCAATCCATCTAAATCTTATTGTAGCGTATTCATAACTTTAATAAATGGAAGTGCTAATCTTTCGTATAAGATGGTTAAAAAGAATTTAATAAAAAAAAATGTACTGTCATAACTGATATGCAAGTGCGCTATAAATCATATGTTAAATTAAAATGTTACAAAGCCTCCATTAAACAGGCGTTTTCTTATCGGTTAGCACACGTGCATGTACGATAGGTAGAATGCATTTCTCTCATGTCACGTGTCTTAAGATAATAAATGTCTATTCAGCAATATCTTCGACGAAAATAACTAATGCAAAATCTTAAGTTTTTCGGTATCAACTGTAATTTTTTTTTTTTTTTACGGTCTTTATTATTCTCTCTAGAAATATGTCAAAGTAACTGTCTTCGATTTTGGTTTATTAATTAATATTTTGGCAATTATAAAATAATTTAAATAGCAATTAAATATTATTAGCTTCAAATGTCAATATTCAAAATATCAAAATATCAAATTATATAAACTATGAAAATTATTTTGTACCAATCCAATTTTGTTACAAGTGATCATAATATATAGCTGAATATTTGACATATCGAGCATTCCACTAATAAAAACTCAATGTATTCCGTATTTATTGATGCTTTGATAATTCAGTTTTATTAAAACCACAATCTTTTTGCGATCCGAGCAATCGAACCATTCTGCTATTTGTCATGTAACGAGGTCTTTTGGATTAAAACTCTAATATTTACACTCGTGATTATGAATATTTTCCACGTGACAGATATAACAACCAAGATAATGAAATTGTCATCAAACTGTCGTGACTATAGGAATTTATGAATCATCAATAACGACATTATTAAAAAAAAGAATGATAATGAATGGATAAACAATAAAAAAATTGATCAAATACCATGAAAGTTTCGTAAAATTATTCCTTTGTTCTTCCTACATCTTTATATAAACTCACTACATTTTTTTGCTTTGCGGTATTATTAATGTCTTTTGTGAGATGAAGCTAATCTTGGTGGTCGCGAGTTATTTTTTGTAAATATTTTTCGTAACGTTACGATAAAAGGAACAAAATAAATGTCAGATAGTCGACAAGAAATATTTGAGCAATATGGAAAATTATTAAGAAGATGACTAAGTCATAAATGTAAGATATATAGATTTATTTTGAAAAAATCGCTAATACATCGTCGTTAATATACCATTGCTAGTTGCAAATATTTGTAATTTTTTTAGATGTTAAGAAAGACTTGAAGGTAATACATGCTTGATTAATAATCTTATTTTACATATTAAAATAATTAATTAAACAAAATCTGCCTATGCCCACTTATCAAAAAATACATCCGAAATCTCTCACAAATTGAAAATAAAAAACGAGTGAGATTTAACCAAATAAAAAACAAATTAATATATTGCTAGTTAACCTAGTCGAAACGTAGTTTGTTGATTGAATTGTACATTGTTTAAAATTTAGCAGTAAATATCTAATCAAACTCGTGCCCCCTTATTAGTTAAAATTAAAAAATTATTCTAATTAAGCTTTGGTTAAACAAGCAGCAAAATCACATAGATTTATGCATGGATGATTAACTTTATCACCGCATTTATGGAATAGTTGACAGCAAAAAATCTTATCTTTCGCTGTATGTTTTGTACATTACTACTTGTACATTATTATATACATGTGCGTGAAAAATTTATAAATTATTATCAACTGTATTTATTGTACTTGAAAACCAACTTTTAACAATTATGCAAACGAATTATCATTTTCAGTGCGTCATTTATGGAGCGAATTAAGATACATTTTCAAATTGCACTAGAATTCATAAATTATTCAGTATATCTTTGATATAATTTGATATTAATCAATATTGTATACACACATACTTGTAAATTAAGAAATTAAAATTTGGTTCCATCAAGGTCATTGTAATTTTACGAGAATTCATTTATAAGTTGTATTGTTCCATAAACTAACAGATTAAATATTTTGTTTATCAGAAATATACGGATAAATTCGTATTACGTAATCAATTGGTTTTAGAAACATTATTATCATCAACATTGTAAAATTAGCAATGAGTTCCAAGTTTCTTAAAACTTGGAATCCGCTCTGATGCAATAAGAAATGTTGTGATATGAAATTTCGATCGATTATTCATTCTACTCACATATCGCGCACAAATGCGTAAACATTAACATTGGTATTTTCCATCATATGAGGAAAGCTCACGATAAGACAATTACGATTAAATTACTTCATAAAAATAATAAGAATTACAAGCAATGTAAACATATATATATATATATAAATACATTACTCTGTGAGTTAAAAACGTTTCTTTCGCATCAAATTTTTTATAATATATAAATAAAAAAATAATAAATAATATAAATATAAATAATACTCATATTCAATAATAACTCTTATCCAATTACATATCTCAATAAGAAATATCTTTGTATTCGATAATTTAAATATTCGCAATAATATTCCATAATTTATTCACACCTGTTTATGTAATCGGATATTTACGACGTTCTCTCTTTATCGCAATATTTAAAATTTTTATAACTTCGTAAAAATAATTTTGATAAAAAATATTGCGAATGCAGAGATTACGCAGGAAAATAAAAGTTGAGTTTGTTTCTGCGAATTTTAGAATCAAATATTTTACATACTCATGTTTCCTATTTTTTGTGTAATGGAAATTGAAACTTGTAACCATTAATGATATTATTAAAAATAATATTTCCATTGAATTCATTTTTAAAAATATGTAAAAGATTAAAGGTAAATAATAATTTTATACAAAAGGAATATTTATAACATACATCATATTGTTATGCTTACTCATTAAAGTCTAATCTTTCAAGCAAATAAAGAGATATAAAATATGTCACATTTAAATTACAATATGTTATCCGGAAAAAGAAGACCTTTTCTTAATTATGTGATCCATATGCAATGAGAAAGTATAAAAGTTCATCACATGATGTGTAAAGTCAATACGTACACCCACGATCGATACACGCAAGTTATTTTTACAATGACTGCCTCATTTATTGGATCGATAACCTTCAATGACTGACATTATTATTAGAGGCCTTAGGGAATACGATCTAAAAATAATTCGCGACGTTCAAATTTATATTCCGCATTTTTGCAGAACGAAGGCGGCGAATCATCACTTGAAATGAAGTTT
>Ga0157364_1004407_pt1 | contig 14058 bp, 7 predicted proteins | sample AttsexASBM2_FD_111476 | JGI IMG/M metagenome (GOLD analysis project Ga0157364, IMG submission 111476) | Fungus gardens microbial communities from leaf cutter ant in Ribeirão Preto, State of São Paulo, Brazil - Atta sexdens ASBM2 | ecosystem: Host-associated > Fungi > Mycelium > Unclassified ... | reverse complement strand
TAAAATTAGTATTTTTGATTATATTTATCATTTTTTACGGCCAAAATAAATTTGTTTTTTTAATTTCGTTTATATTTTATAACAATTTTATTTTATATTTTAAAGTACTCTTTTAATTAAAATAAATTTATATTTATCACGATATAATTATTATAATGCGTACTGTTAGAGATTTCACGTAATTATATTTCCAAATATTTTTACTGAACAGAAACGTGCCACTCTTTGAGCTTACTAACCGAAATATTATGCATTTTTTTTACTATTATTCCTATACTTACATTTTATACATTTATAAATAGTAGTAATATAAATAGTAGTCATATTATTTATTCAACTTAATGATTTATAATATACTAATTATTCATATGAAAAAAATGGTGCTGTAACAAATATTAATACATTTATTTTATTAATATAAATAAATTTATTTTATAGATAAAAGATAATATTTTAAAGTGGTAAATGAAATTGAAAAAAAAATTTACTTTGGCTGCAATAAAGGGGTAAATATGGCAAAAAACACCAATTTTGGCATTTAAATTTAATTTTTTTGAAAACAGCGTTTTAAGCCAATTCCATTCGGATTCGTTTTCAGCGAACAAAAATCGAAAAACACTTCGTTTATTCAAGTTCAACCAAAAAAAGTATTGAACTGTTTTATTAACAGATAATTTTAAAGATACGCTCCATTTTTTTCGGATGATATCACGAGAAATTAATTACATTATTATAATTGCACAAACTACATTAATTACATTGTGAAAGAGAATCACATGAATTACTTATTTGCATAAGTGTACTTAATATTGTTTTTTCGTAATTCATGTAATCGTTCAAAGTATAATCGAGACTTACATGCAAGCGAAAGGAAAAATTTTATGTTAAATAAAAATAAATAGAATTGGAAATTGGAACATTAAACGTAATCAAGAAAAAACAACAGATATTTCACTGTACCATTTATAACCATCTCAGAAATACATAAAAATGTATTCTGACGCCGACTTGGACATATGTCTAACGACTATCTTAAAATTATATTTTACTAAAGATTTTTGTAACAGAATGAAGGTGCAATTTCTTAAAACTATACTTAACAATTTTGACATTGATTAAGAAAAGCTGTGCTCACAATGAGCAACCACTCAAGGTTTTGAAAATGCATTTGCATTTATTTATTTAATGAAAATAATTGGACTTAATTTGTGTTGAATTATCTTGAAGATGGCTGTAAAGAGCAGTCGAAACATTGACGAAACATTCAACTATTGTATTTTGTATGAATAAATAAATAAAAAGAAAATTTTGTATAACGTGTACAAATAATAACCGTGTTTTAGTTCTAGTTTGCCTAGTTTTATTATAATATTATTTTGATTATCGAGAGCTCTATATAAAATTGTCGTTAAAATTTTAATTTATTTATATTATACAATATACAATATATATTTTACAATATAAATTTCAATTAGCGTGAACACATTTACCGAGCGTTCATTATGGAGCGTTCATTATAGCAGTGGATGTTATTCGATATTTTATACGTTTACGAGGTGTTCAAATCTGTTGGAATGACATTAATTTTTTCTCGTTCAAAACACATTTCTTCAAGAGAAGTATATAGTTAAATTATAAGTATATAGTTAAATTATAAGCATTCAAATTTATGTAATTGTATAAATTTTTATGCATCCATTAATTTTAATTTTAATTTCAATTAATATGCATCGTTAAATATTTTTAAGTAACATTTTTAAGTTATCATTTTTATTTTTGAACATTGAAAATGACCTAGTGTAAAGTCGAAATGTCTGTTTTGTAATTTTAAGATTTATTAAAGATAGCAACTAACTAACTTGCTCTAAGCCTCTTGTCGAATATATTTTAAAATATATAAAAATAATTATCGGGAAATAAATCTTGCTTTCTTTCGCGTTTTGATTCTAATTGAATATACTGTATGAAATATCTGTTCCATAATATATGATTATTATCTCGATTATAAATAACTAGCTCTGCGAAGTAATTATCGCATATTGTGAGTATTTATATAAAGTACGACGTTTTGTATTATCTACAATTGCTCGCATTCCTATTTAAAATGTAAAATTCAAAATACTGTCAAAATCTTAATTAATATTTGAATTATTGTATACAAAATACAAAATATAAAATATTTTCGACCTTTTGATTTGAAATAAATTATTTGTATTTCAAATCAAAATACTGCAAAAAGTTATTTGTATTTTATAATTCAAATATTAATTAATTGTCAGTATTTTGAATTTTATATTTTAAATACTTTAATGATATGTATTTTACTCAACCCTGTATATGCAGGAATAACTATTGTTAATAAGAAAGCAAATACTTTATTAAATCGCAATATTTTTATTAATTCTTATATTTTAAGTCATAATTATATTATATAATATATTAAATATATAATTAGAAATGAAAATGACCCAATTTGACAATAATTTACCCGGTAAATTTACAGTAAATTATTCGGTAATTTTTTAGGGCTGGCAAAATAGTAATTTAAAAAAATTAAGAAAATAAAATAATTTGATATAAGAGCATTTAGTCATTACGTTACAAATGCTTTGTTAACTTAAATTTTCATGTTGATATTATATATTATATACATATGATTGATGTAATAATTAGACAACCGACAACATTTAGGGCAGGAATGCCAAATCTGGAACGACTTACAACGGAAATAGTGCACTTGCACACAATTCAATTGTACACATCACTCACATCGGTCTGTTCCTAATAATTTTTACCACAGCTTTACCAATGAGATTATATTATTTTTAATTAACCAATTAGTGAACAATTGATATACATCCGTTTACGACATCGCGATTAAAAACATCAGCCAGCAACCTAGCGCAACAAGTAGCCACATACTTAAGCATGAGTCTATGTTGTACAGATACGTTTTGTTATGATTAAATTATATGTTTAGATTTCGTCAATAATCCTTATTCAGTCAACGATTCCTATTAGAAATATTAAAAGAATGTTGTTTTATTTTATATATAAGGGAAATACAGCCTATTTGTACAATATATATTTAACTATAAAAACAATAAATATTTATTGTTAAAATTATCAATAAATTACCATTTTACTGCAATTTTACTCAATTGCAATTTGTAAGTAATAAAATTAAATTAAAAGTGAATTTGACGGTATTTTTATATCTCTAATTATGACTAGACTGCGGATATTTATGCAAAATATTTAACTGAATATTTTGCATAAAATACATATTTTACATAAATTGTTTACATTTACAAATAACAATCTCAATCTTTTTACTATACTTTTTAATAATTCTTTAACGAAGAATGATCGATTTGAACGAAGTGCATCACATGTGAATGTACGACCACATTTAAATTCATTCACCCAATTATATACAGTCGCTAGTGCAGATATGCTATGAACAATATTCAACTCGGCTTTGATTTCTTTCGGCATTAAACCTTTCATATGTAGATATTTAATCACTGCACGAAACTCGTTTTTTCCATTTTGCAAAAAATATAAAGGTTGTTCGCTTTAATTGTCTACAGAAATGAAACCACGCGATGAATTCCGTTAAAAATTTGACAGTAATCAGCTGAGAGATGCTACTTATCAAAAAGTAATGTGACATGACATTGCGAGTGCCCTCTGATAGATTTTCTAAGAACTTATTGATTTGCCTTCGTATGAATAGAGATTATATGAAAGAAGAAAACGTGTATATATGACATATACTGCTGGTAAAATTAAGTTAACTAGTAATTAATTATTTATTAATTTGTTATTTGTTCTAATAGATATGATTAATTATTCAATTTGAGTACTAAAACAGTACTCTTATTACTCCAATTAAATAATTAATCATATCTCAAATATATAATTATATTAATTATATATCAAATATATAATTAATTACTGGCCAATTTAATTTTGTTAGTACAATTTGCAAGAATAAATATCAATAAATATGTCCTTTTTCTATTAAATAATCTCTATTTGTATATATGAGAAAAGATGAATTAAAAAGACAATTTTCGCATTGTTCTTTTATAAAAAATAAAGTTTAAAAACGAGAAAAAAATTGCAGAATATTGTATCTAAAAGCAATTTTATTATTAGATTAAATTAAATTTCGAAATTGCCTATAAGAGTTGATTGGATGAATTTGTGTATAGACATTTATTTAAATGTTATAAATATAATATATGTTTCGATCGGCTTTTCAATATCATATATCTAATTAAAGTACATTAGTAATCAATACAAAGTATCATCATCAATTATAACTCATTACATATATAATATTAAATATATTATTAATTTATTTATAAATTATACGTTTATTTTAAATTTAATTCAATTTTAATTTTATATATTACATTATTCGAATAATCATTAGTCATAATGCATGGAAGAAAGAAAAGCGCGTTTCGAACATGCCTCTATATTCTTGCAAATTCAAATGTCTAGGCATTAATGACGCTATTGTATACAATAATGGACAATGATGTGTTGCAACATTTTTGATTCGATGGTTTGTAGAACATGCAAAAATTTTCAGAGAGCAATCCATCAATGTGTATAACGAATCATTATGATAGTCGTCTATTGCCTGATGTCGTTAACAAATTAAATGTGCGAAGTTAACTAACGTATCTTTCCTTTTCGCGGAATTTTTATTTATGTTAATAAATAATAATAAGGCTCTGTAAGTATAAAACAAATAATCAAAAGAAGGGCAAAGAGTTAGTAATGTAGCAAAGAATTTTAATTTAAATTAAATCATAAAATTCATATAATAATTACAATTGACAAAAACAAACGTTTCGATTCAAGTCATTTTCAATGTTGCTGTAATATTTAAACATCGCTATAAATAAAAAATATACATGGTATTACAAAACTCATTATAATTTAAAATCCCATATTCTTCATTTCGTATAGTGCACTGCGAGTTATTTATATCGAAGATCAAAGTAGTCAGAAAACAATATTCTAGAAAAGTGATCGTGAACAAAAAAATTAATAGTCAATACATACAAATTAGTAATATAATAATGTACTTTGTCAGTAATATCGGTAAATGTGTTGGGAGTCTATTAACAAAAAGAGAGAACAAAACGCAAGTAAATGGTAATCCATATCGTGGTACAATACATTGATTTTTTAATTAAAGCAAATTTGCAAGAGTAACGAACATCTGACTTCCATGACGTTGAATAACGAAATGTCGAGAAGGAAAACATTTATCGAGAACGGAAAAATGACAAAACGGAGGGAAAAAGGAAAGAAGATATTAGAAGGAGATATTAGAAGATATTAGAAAGAGAATGTATAATGTTAGAATACAATTCAAGCAAAGCTCTGTGTCGTTTTGTCTGTTTATTCCATGTTTCTGTTTTTTAATATGTACCATTTCAGATATTAAACTTTTATTTTATGAAGGCTCTATATCTAATATATCCATTTTATCTCATTTAAAATTGTGATTCTCCTCCGTACGGTGGTTATATAGAGATCATTGATGGAGATTTTGAACTTATATTAATATCTATAAACATGTTCATACAGTCTAGTCTTTAACTGTTTTTTTGTCTGGCCAATGTAACATCACAATCCTCACAAAATATTCTGTAAATTTTAATTATGAAAGTGTTCCAGCTTATCCTTTCCTCTCTTTATGAAATTTTTCAATGTGTAAGGATGGTAAAAGCCAATTTACAATTAAATACGGTAGTGTGTAGGTGTAAATCTTTCAGATATTGTATTAATATGGAATAATAAAAAATCTTTCTGTGTCATCCTTGTTATTATTCAAACTATTAATATTGTTAATATAAAATTTAATTCTATTATGAATAATCGAGAAAATAAAATGTAGAGGATATCCATTCTGTAAAAAAATATTAATAGTGTCAATTAAATTGTTTTGTTAGAACTTCGGATGACACAAACGAAAAATCTTATCCACAACTCCATAAATTATACCTCTTTTATGACAAAGCGAATGTAAATAAAAATTAAAGAATTTACTGGAAAAGCTTGTTAATATACATCGAAAATAAGATTCCGTTCTTCAATAATTAACTTCAATAATCAACTATCAATAATCAACTATCCAAAAAATTTATTTCTCCATCAATACCAATCTTCATAATGAGCTGCAGTCTAGTGTGTAACGAATTAAAGAGTATCACCAACTCTCAGACGGAACAAAATAATATCGTCAACATATCGATAATAAAATAACAATCGAACAGGCAGCATTTCAATCGTAATTTCTTTAAAATCTTGCATAATCATATTTGCAATGACTGTGACAAGGGTGATTCCATAGAGGTCCCAAATATTTTGTTTATATATTTTTTTATTAAAGATAAAAACAATAGAATTCAAAACCATCTGAAAGGCAATCAAAAATTCATCTAAAGGAATTTTTGTTTTCTTAGATATGGAATCTTCTAACAACACTATCAGATGTCAAATCTAGATATATTAGTAAATAAGGATATCCAAGGAAACCATAGAATCTGGTTTTAGTTTGACATCTTTTAATTTATTAATGAGATCAAATTATTCTTTATAAATTTTTATATTAGGAGCTTCTGGTATGAAGTTGTTAATGATATTATGTAGAAACAATGATAAATTATATAGTGAGCTATTTATAGATGAAACAATGATTCTAAGATGACAGTTTTGTTTATCTTCGTTAAACCGTATACTCTAGGAATAATTCCGTCAGTCATACGCAACCTCCGATATGCCAAGTCATCTATAAACCCTTTTTTTTTTCCACCTACTAAGCATGTTACACAAATCGTTCGTAAGTTTTTTTTGTAGGATCTTTATCATCTTATATGTATTATTATCTGAAAACATCGATTCCATCTTGGATATGTAATCTAGTAAGTTTATTTTAAACAACAGTGACATTTCCTTTATCTACTTTAGAAATTAATATTTCAGGATGATCTTTAACAAATATTTTTGTTGACTTAATCCAATTAAATAATAATTTATTATTAGAATCTGTTCTGAGAAACTCATTCTGAAACTTCTCAAGAATCGAAATCGTATTATTTCTAACAAAATTAATTATGTTGTTCTGATCAATCAATAATATTGTTTTCAACATTTTTAATGAACACAATTAATATCTTATCAATATTGTGTTTATTAAATAAAAGGCCAAAGCCTTCTCCCCTAACTGTAGCAGATACTGGACTTGTATAAGAATGTCAACATTGCTCAAATTAAGAAACCATTTTTCATTTAAAGAATCTAATGGAGTTACTTCCTTTAGATAACTTTTTGATTGCCTTTCGAATGGTTTTGAATTCTATTGTTTTTATCTTTAATAAAAAAATGTATAAACAAAATATTTGGGACCCCTATGAAGTCACCTTTGTCACAGTCGTTATAAATATGGTTATGAAGGATTTTGAAGAAATTATTATTGGAATGCCTGTTCAATCGTTATTTTATTATCGATATATTGACGATATTATTTTGGTTGCTCTCTCTCGTCTGAGAATTTTAGTAATATCTTTAATTCGTTATACACTAGACTGCAGTTTACTATGGAGGTTGGCATTGATGGAGAAATAAGTTTTTTTGGATAGTTGATTATTGAAATTGATTATTGAAGAACGGAATCTTATTTTCGATGTATATCAGCAACCTTTTCCGGTAAATTCTTTAACTTCTATTCACATCATCCGCTTTGTCATAAAAAAGGAATAATTTATGGAGTTGTGGATAAGATTTTTCGTTTGTGTCATCCGAAATTCCAACAAAACAATTTAATTGACGCTATTAATATTTTTTTACAGAATGGATATTCTTTACATTTTATTTTCTCAACTATTCATAATAGAATTAAATTTCATATTAACAACATTAATAGTTTGAATAATAATAAGGATGACACAGAAAGATTTTTTATTATTCCATATGTTAATACAATATCTGAAAGGTTTACACCTACACACTATCGTATTTAATTGTAAATTTTACCATCCCTACACATTGAAAAATTTCATAAAGAGAGGAAAGGATAAAATGGAACACTTTCATAATCAAAATGTGATTTACAGAATATTTGTGAGGATTGTGATGTTAGTTACGTTGCTCAGACAAAAAGACAGTTAAAGACTAGACTGCATGAACATGTTTCAGATATTAATATAAGTTAAAATCTCCATCAGTGATCTCTAATCACCGGAGGAGAATCACAACTTTAAATAGGATAAAATGGACGTATTAAATATAGAGCCTTTATACAATAAAAGTTTAATATCTGAAATGGTACATATTAAAAAATAGAAACATGGAATAAACAGACAAAACGACATAGAGTCTTTGCCTGAATTGTATTCTAACATTATACATTCTCTTTCTCCCTTCTAATAACTTCTTTCTTTTTTTCTCCCGTTTTGCCGTTTCTCTTTCTCCCTTCTAATAACTTCTTTCTTTTTTTCTCCCGTTTTGCCGTTTTTCCGTTTTCGATAAATGTTTTCCTTCTGGACATTGCGTTATTCAACGTCGTGGAAATCAAATGTTTACTTTTGCAATTTGCTTCAAATTAAAAAACCAATGTATTGTATCACGATATGGATTATCATCTATCTGCGTTTTGTTCTCTTTTTTTATGAGGATTGGGTAGTAACTAGTTAAAATATTAAAAAAAAGTTAAAAAAAAAGTTAAAAAGTTGATAACTTTTATTTTAACTTAATTAATTTTAACTTAATTAATTTTAAATGCATTAAATTTTAACTGAACTAAGTTATTTTTAAACGTTAAGTTTTTAACTTTTTTTTAAGTTAAACAAATTTTTTTCTCTTTTAAATATCTTAGAAAAATAATAAGATATAATAAAACTAGGAGCATATATTCGTAATCTGTTCATATTTTAAGACCATCTTAAGTAATTTCTTAAGATGTCATTGCAGCCTTCTGATTGGTTTATGCGGTTATGCCTTATGCCTTAGGCCGAATTTACAATAAACGTTTTAAGTCTTAAGTCATAAGAAATTGACCAATTTCAGTCAAATATTCTTCTCGCATTTGATTGTAATTGGTCAATTTCTTAAGACTTATTAAAAAATAAAAATCTATCTGGCTACCTGCAAGTCGCAAATCGCGCTGGTGTGCCGAAGCCATTAACGCTCATGCGCTTTAAACACATCAGCGTCCAATGCAGCCATATGCTTATTAAATTATATCACATGTGAACAAAAAAATTAAAAATTTAATTTACTTAATAATCTATATTGTAGTTATTTAATCTCATTTTAAGAAAAATTAGGACATTTTGATCTAAAAACTAATTTTTTTCAAAATTAACTTTTTTTTTAACTTAAATTAATTCAATATTGACTTAACTTACGTTAAGTTAATTTTTTATTCCTTAACTTTTAAACTTAACTTTATTAATTTTGTAAAGCCATTAACTTTATTCAGTTAAAAAAACATTAACTTACCCAACAAACATTAACTTATCCTGCTTTTTATTAATGAATTCTCAATTTACATTTATCGATTATTACTGACAAAGTACATTATTATATATTACTAATTTGTATGTATTAATTAATTTTTTTGTTCATAGTCATTTTTTTAGAATATTGTTGTTTTCTGACTACTTTGATCTCCGATATAATAAATGACTCGCAGCATACTATACGAAATGAAGAATACAGGATTTGAAATTATGAGTTTTGTATACCATGTATATTTGTGATTTATAGCAATGTTTAAATATTAACAACATTGAAAATGACTGTAACGAAACATTTGTTTTTGTCAATTGTAATTGTTATATGAATTTTATGATTTAATTTAAATTAATTATTCTTTGCTACATTACTGACTCTTTGTCCTTCTTTTGACTACATTGTTTTATTTATGTATGTATTTGTTTTTGTCAATTGTAATTGTTATATGAATTTTATGATTTAATTTAAATTAATTATTCTTTGCTATATTACTGACTCTTTGTCCTTCTTTTTTGACTACATTGTTTTATTTATGTATTATTACAAGGCATAAATGATTATATATAACTATCTTGCAACATTATTCTTTGTATTAATGTAAGTGTAAATAATTAATTTAATGGATTAGTTTAATGGATGCATTTTATTTACATGGCTCTTAACGACATGTGTCAACTTGAGTTGAAACTGATAATCTTGATAAAATATTTTATATATTGAAATAATGTGCACAATATAATGCTCTTTGTAAAGTGAAGATAAATAAGGAAAACTGGAACTCGTTGGATAAGAGACAAACATTGATATTGCGTACTGTTTATGTATTTATGATAAAGAAAACCATGGAAAAGTTTTTGCAAAAGATTTTTTTACAACAATAGGTATTTCTCCCTAAGTTTCATTTAAATCAAACAATTATTTCAATAAATAAAAAAAAAGTTTGATTCAAGAGTAGGAAAGTAACTTTTTGAGTAATTTTATATTAATTATTTTATATTAATTAATTCTGCTTGAAAAAGCAAATCTGAGCGATGTATTATTAGTTAAAAGATAAGTGTTTGTTAATATACGTTATTTTGAATAACAATAATAATTTGTCATAATAAGATGATCAAAATCAGATGTGTGCAGAGATGGATATATTGACACATATCATAAGAAAAGATTAGCTAGATTAACTCGCTGTACTGCCGTGTAAACATTCAATTATACTTTAACTCTGGCAAAATGCTTTATATTTTCTATATTAAAATAAGATAGAATTAAAATAATTTACATTTGTTTTTCAGTAATATTATTTTGCTATTTAATCATTACAAAATACTTTTAAAAATATAATTTTTACTAAGAAATATGTATCTACTACCTAATTTTTATTTCTATTACTTTTCTATTATGTTTTTATTAATTTAAGGTTTATTATAGACGCAATTCATATTGATATGTATCAATTTATACAAGGTAAATTAATTACAATGCAGTACATCATATTTCATTTATTGCAAAGAAATACAGTATAGAAATATTAATAGTATAAATATTAATAGTATAAAAATGTAAAAAGAAGTTTTTTGTATCATATTTTAATCATAGAATAATTTAATTGTTTAAAAAATCTAATGCTAAAAATGTGAAAACTGTGCTAGCGAGATCCGGTCTCTCCTACAATTATTCTTATAATAATAATATAATGTAAACATAAAACGTGATAGTTAAATTTAATTTTATTATTATTTTTTATTTTTATTCTTAATCAATACAATAAAAGTAAAGAGCTAATGAGAGTCAAATACAGATGTAAGAGCGAAGATTTAGATGCAGATAATAATCAGATGTTAATAACCTTTATTTATTTTATCAAACATTTCGACAAAATAAATGAAGATGGTTATTAACACCTAATTATTATCTGCTTTTCCTAAATCTTCCTTCTTTACTCACTCTTCGCTCTTTGGAATCATCCTTAGCGAATACAACAGCAAAAAATCTTTCATTGAGAAAAAAATCACTTGCAAATTGGCAAAGATGAAGCAATCAATACACTAAATAAAGACTAATACTTATATGTAGCAGGATAAGTATATGTATGCTGTCCCCGCATTTATCTGATCGAAATTTTTATCATATTATAAATTAGCAGCGATGCAAGAATGAATTTCGCAAAATATTATATCTAAAAAAATTTTTTATGAGAGTTATGGAGGTAAAATTATAAAAATCGACGAAACGAATTTTTTCTTTGCAGAATCGATTTCGACGAAAAAAAAAATGTTATAGAGTTCAGTGGTGCGATGTTTAAAAAAAATTATGCAAATTTTTTTCGAAAAAAAGCGGTTGAAAAAAGTTTACAAAGGTTTTAATATTTTTTTAATAGCATGTACTTGAGACACTACTATCATTTTTTACTAAAATGATCTTCGACTTATCTAGTATAACATATTTAATTTTCAAAACGATCGGAAAGATAATATATAGCTTTAAAAAATGAAGAGTTTGAGCGTGCGATTAGTCGGGTGTTGCATGAGATTTGACTACACTAGATATTAAACTTAGCCAGATAAATACCATATAAATCTCGACCAGATAAATGCGGGAACAGCACATATTTATCCTGCTAAGACCTTTAAATCTATCATTATCACTTAGTCAAGATTTAAAACACCAAATAATAAATCCAAGTGATTCATCTGATACGTTTTATAGCATATTATAGATGATTATTTGTGAAGGAATGAAGAGAATCTGAACTAAAGATCGAAACGTTTACGAGTGATATGGATTATTATCAGATCATAATTAAAGTATATATACACCAATTTTCTGTGTTGACTCATATTAGCATGTTTCAATTTTTATTTCGTCGCTTTCTTAACTAAATGTTCTCTATAGTGCTAGTAATAGCACTGTCTTAATGACGATAAGACTTTACTATTATATGATAAATAAAGAGCAGAATTCCAAAATGCATTTTGTCCAAAATTTTATTTTTTTTTTTTGTTAGATATGACATAGTGTTCAGTATTGAAAGATTCATAAGTTTATCATATTCTGAGATATTCGGAAAGTATTTTTTCATTGTTAATGTATATATGCTAAATCTCAATAAATAATACTCAAATACTATTAACTTTACAGAAAAATTGCATTTGCAGAAAGAACAGCATTTATAATTAATTTATAATTAATTAAATAATGTATTTTGTTAAATATATCAAAATTACTCGTTGATTGGATAAATTTTTCTCTTAAGAATATCTTGTTGATTTGCAGAATATCTTGTTGATCAAATGTTTTTCTGTTAATTATTGTTTTATTTCATTTTATGCATAATATATTGTTTCTCTTTATTGTTTATCGAATGTAAATAATGCAGCATGTGCATCATGCACCCATAATTTATGAGGAACTTACAAAGCAATATATGTAACATAGAGAAATTAAAATTAATTCTATCGCTAGAACTTTCAAAATTCTATACATTTTTTTCAAAATTATATTGACGGAAAGAGAAGACGTTTTCTCGTCAGCCATTTACGTATCATTTTGTTCCAATTTACTACAACACGATGACACAAAATATTCGTATATTCGTCCGATTTGTGTCGACTGACACAATAATTCAACTGCTAGAATGCGCTGAGATTACAATTACTCATAATTAATCAGTTATCCAACCAAACTGAAAAATATTAAACAAATTCTTATAATGTAATAAATAATATAATACTTATAATATAATTCTGTTTCTAGTTGTAATATCTCGAATTTTGTCATATTAACTGGAAATTTTTTCTGATTGTTATGAGAGACAAGATTTTGATTTAAATAAAATACATTTAATTATATATGTGCGCGCAACTAGTTCATGTCAAACCATAATCAAACAAAATTTTTCATGCATTACTACAAGAATAGATCGGAAGTATATACCTCCGTCGTAAGAATTATTGTAGCGGACAAAGTTGTAGAATACATCTGAAAGAAAGTATGCTATCATTATACTTAACGAAAAGTTTTGTCAACCCTTTCGCTCGGAAAATGATCCGGAATATTACCATTGATCAAGACCATACGCCAAAAATGGATATATTATACGTGAATAGTCTAATGATTAAAATTATATTTTATGCCCGAATAATGCCATCTTGATGTATTTAAAAAAAAAAGGAGCAAAATGATTATAACTTCTTTGTAAACTGTAATTTATTTAATTGTCCCCTTCATGTCAGTGACATTATAAACATTAATATACTACCATTACTAATTATGTTTAAATATATATTATTTATCTAAAAATCAGTGTTACGCTTGGCTGTATAAGGCTGTACAAGATGATTTGCCGTAACTCTTATTATAAGAAACACTATAAATTACTCGCGAATGCTATAGCTATCATTCATCTATACGGATCGCTTCGCCGGATACAGCCGGCGTTAGGAGCGAAAAGGTTAAATTCAAAAGAATTAATTGTAAAAAAGATCTAGAATAGTTCTATTTATATATATATATATT
>Ga0157364_1004406_pt1 | contig 14059 bp, 8 predicted proteins | sample AttsexASBM2_FD_111476 | JGI IMG/M metagenome (GOLD analysis project Ga0157364, IMG submission 111476) | Fungus gardens microbial communities from leaf cutter ant in Ribeirão Preto, State of São Paulo, Brazil - Atta sexdens ASBM2 | ecosystem: Host-associated > Fungi > Mycelium > Unclassified ... | reverse complement strand
CGAATATTGATAATTTACTATACATGTACTTCTAATCCAACAAAAAGTCTAACACATTGGGATGAAAATCGAGTTTCTTTCTTTGACAAAATTTTTCATTTTTCCGATACTATTAGGAAGTAATGAAAAACATATGTATGACATCTTCATTTATGACAATTCTTGATCGTTTTCTTGAATGATGTAGACGTATGCTTTTGTAATTTTTATGTCTTGCTTCCTGAGCTTCTTCCGACAGTTGACCAATTGGAAATGAAAATGATTCGATTATTGCTGATCTATGAATTAAAATTTTATGCAATGATGCTGACATGTAATACTATCCATATAAATCTATAATTTGAATGTGTCTAATGCATATGTATCGAATTTTTTTGTATCGATACACTTTCCACTTGATAAGACTTGGAAAATCACCGAAAGTCATTCAATTAATCGTTTGTCGATTTTACTTTGTTATTTGAGAAGTAATTTCTGGATTAGAAAAAAATCATCTTGCGGTATTATCATCGTTGGAAGTTTCAGAACTTTGTCTGGGAACATATTATTAAACCTAGTTGTCGAAATTCATTTTGAATACGCTGCTTTTCTGCTGCTTTTTGTTTCTTTTCTTCGACTCCTTTTACCATCCATTTTCGAAAACATAAATTATATAACATAAATTATAGTATGGAGTACGCATTCCATAGTCCTTATCCAGCATGCAAAGTCGAGCAAATTAATTTTTATCATTAATAAATTTCTTTTTCATTCGCGTCAAGTCATTCTGTAGGTTTCGTTTGGCAGATGATATAAGCAGATGGAGGACAGATGATATGGCAGCAGATAGAGTAGACGTAACTGCCTGAATTACTTTGTCATCAACCATTATAAGAAGAAAAACATGTTTAATTGTAGAATTTTGACTCAAAGTTCTCTACATTGTTTCTGATAGTGTTGTAAAACTTTTAATTTCATATTTTCTACCTCATTAACTATTTTTTCATGTGATTCTTTGGAAAAATTGAATTTGATTGGTCTGCAGTATCTTACTAACGAAGGTATAGTGGATTTTGCCATACTGTATCATTTCTTGATGAAATTTTCAAAAGCACTGCTGATACAACAAAGCCAGAACCAAAAACAATGCTTGTTTATATTCTGCCTGATAATCCATCATAACCCCTTTCTAAGTCATCATCAACTGATCCTCAGGCCAATTAATAATATATCTTCTTTCAAAGAAAGAATTCTCGAATTTCTCTACAATATGATCTGCAAGGGATTGTAATTCTACACTAGCAGTTTCTTCGACTTGTATATTTTCAGAGTAACATTTCTTCTTATGTATATATACCTCACTATATGAAGGAAATAACGAACAGTTATGTGCGATTGCAATATAATTTCAAATATTGCTCTTTAGAAAGATCTAAATCAATCAGGAGTGCCAAAGCTTCTTCGGAATTCAGAGATATTTTGCGTTTGTCGCAGTTTTCACCTTCATATTGTACGCATAACTTATTTTTTCTATGCCATGCTCTTCAATCAGATCTAGAGCTTTGTGTCTCTTGTTACTAATAGAATAATCTTCAAAATTCTTTATAGGTTTAACTACAAAATATAAAGACAGTCTGCTAAAAGAAACAGCAGAATCAATTTCGAGAATGAATTCTTCGTAACTCACTCTTTATGCTTAGTAAAAAAATTTCTTTTAGAAAATTTACTCTCCTTCCATCTTCGCAAAAAGAATTTGTGAAAATTTTCGAGTTTATCTTTTATAATTTAATTTATAATATAAATTGTACGTGTTCATTTGATAGCGCGAATTTGTTTTTTAAACGCACTGCTAATGCATTAAGATCTTTATCAAATTGTATTGTAATAGAACCGTCGTTAATTCTTCTTTTTTAATCCGATATTCTATTTTCATTGAAACCTCTAATTATATAGTATGATATATAGTATGATATTTTTGTAGTCAACAAAATAAAAAATGCACATGTAGTTTATGTATGCAATATAAATTTTTTAATCATTTTTTAAATTTTAATTTTTAACAATAAAAATAACAACAAATGAAATAAACTAAAAAAATGTTATTAAACAAAATATAATCTTATTCACACAACTTTCATGTATATAATTTATTTGAAGTGTAAATATTAAACATACTTCCAAATTCAATTTTCTTTGCATGGACATCTAATACTCCTCAAAGAAATATATCAAAGAAAAAATTAAAAATCAAAAGTTGCTATTATACAATAAAAGGTCTTCATAAACTTTCCAAAAGAATTCCATAATAATATATTAAGGCTACGTTCCAAAACTTCCTCTGCGAAGAAATATATAGTACACATGATATATATTTAGCATATAGAGTGAAATTTTCCTCGGAGAAGACGTTTTGGAACATAGCCTAAATAAAAATGTTGGCTATCCCTAGCTAACTAGTCTAAACTAACACATAGAATTCTGGGTTGTTGCTGCTCTTTCTGTCAGCAAATTCACGAATTATGCAAATTTGAAGAATTTTGAAGAATATTCTATTAATAACAAGAGATTCAAAGCTTTTTATCTAATTGAAGAATACAGCATAAAAAGATAATATAGGATTTTTAATTAAGACATCATAAATATTAATATTAACTATTTAAAATAAAAGTAGAAATGGTAAAAATATTTATAACGAAATCTAGAGAAGTTGAGGTTTGAACTTGCGTGATATTTTTCGTAATAAAATTTTTACAGTGTTTTAAAGATGCTTATTAACATTATTATCATTGAACTGATTATCAATTTAATTTGTAATATTACTATTCCAATTCTATTTTATTGTGTTTAAAAACCGAAAATTAAATCAGCTTACAATTTACAGAACAAAAGTGGGTATGTGTATAAATCAATATATTATTAAGTATTAAAATCCAACTAAGCCCGAATAAAATATTTATATTTTTATATTAACATTTATATTAGTCGATAAAAAATATGCATATATTAAATATCAGATTCAAATTATATTATACATTGAATTATATAAATAGTTACATGCCTGCATCATTCTTTCTATCATTCATTGTGTATGTATGCACATACATATTTTGTTTATCAAAAAATGATTCTTTATTGTATTTTCATTTTATTTGATATTTTATTTTATTTCTTTATTATGAACATTTTTATTTATTTTACATATTTAAAGATTATAAAAAAAAGATAAATAATCGCCTAAATAAGCCTTTAATGATATTTTTTATTAAAATATTTAAATTTAGTTAAATATTGTCAAATAAATTACATAACATAATGCAGAATGATCAACTAGAAAGTATTTCAAGCTTTATTTTATAATATATCAGAGACATATGGTACTGTATAGCAAATCATTGTTTGATTTTCAGAATGCAATTCCGGAACATGTCCGAAATAATTTGATTTGAAAAGTTCTAGTAAGTTCCAAAGATTACAAATAGAATTAAATGTGAAATTTAACATGAAACATAAATTTAATAAAGATATTGTTTAAACCAATTATTTATCGAAATAAACAAACTTTAATTATACATTTTGCAAATCAAAAAATAGTATATTAAGCAATGACTATTTTTCAAATTCTGTTTTTTTACATGAATGTATAATTTGATATACTTAGCCGGAAAATATAGATCCATAGTAAACATGAAATGCAATTTACTTTCGCGTATCTATACAGATTTGAAATAAACGTATTTCTATTATTATAAAGCAAATTTCATAAGTTTAAATCATATATAATTTAGAAAATATGTTAAATCACTTTATTATAAGTATCATAATTTCGACTTTTGGAAGCCTCCATCCCATTATGCGCCGCCTTGTCATTAATACACCGAATAAAAAGAAGATAATATATCCTACCCGCTTAGGGCCTAATCGCCTAGAAGTTGCAACGTGACAGTGTCCGCTTGAAACATTTCTAACTCATGAAAACAATGGAATATGAGAACAATCTGTATGCAATCGGATCGTGCGCAATCGGGTCCGTGCACAATCGGTGCATAATCGGATCAATGCGCAATCGAATTTATGTGCAATCATGTCCGTGTCCTAATGCAATGCTGTATGTCCAATCGGGTCCATATCCAATCGAGTCTGTGTCCGGTCGCATCTGAGTCCGATCGGATCTATATCCAATCGGATCCGTATCTAATTGTGAAATACTAGACAGCTTCACAGGGAGAGAGTGATAAATTACATCACTCGGTCTCTTCTGATTGGATTTAGTAATCAAGCTCCATGGGGGCCATAGTAGGAGTTTGCCGTTTAGGTTAGATTGTAAAATGTTTTGATTGCAAATTATGATTGCAAAAGCAATACGCTTGTCACTTTGTGCTGTAATTTTCTCATAAATTTTACAATAAAATTGATAAGATCTTTATAAGTGAGACACATTACTCTAAATATATATATATATATATATATATATATATATATATATATTATTATTAATAATGTTTTATATATATATATATTTGCGCAATTAATGCCTTCTAATCCTATGATATCATGTCTACTGTTGAGGCATCACATTTATTTTTTTGGTCATTTATACGTTCATGTCCATAATCAAACAGACTAGAAATCCTATAAAGAAACAGAGAACAGAGAACAGAGAATAAGAGAAGATCTTATCAGAAATCATGTATTGTGAAATAGTTTCTAATAGGTTGAAATTCTTATTCTATATTCTCTTTTCTCTGTTCCTTTTATTGTGCGGAGCCTCTAAAAGTAGAGATCAGCCAATGCCGACTCGATTCGTGATTAGTTCTGCCATGTTATTGTGAAACCGGATGTGAGAGAAAGAGAGAAAGAGAGAAGCGAATATGAAAATAAGAGAAACGACACCAACTTGCTGTCAAAATTCTCATCGAAATTTGTGTTGATATATTAGCGCGCATTTCTAAGATTACGTGAGTTTCGATTTCACAACATCATGCCATTTTGTACGATTTCTATTTTTAGGATCTCTAGATCTTAGAACATGGAGGGAGTATTATATATTCTATGACCCAAATGTCCAAAATGCAAGTGAGAGAGAAAGATTACATAGAACTTTCGTTTTCTATGCGCATGTGCCAACGTTGCAGACACTATAGTTAATATAGTAAATATATTCCAAACCGGGTTAGCTAGTTCATTTTTTCCCCTAGATGCTGACAAAAAATAAGTTAAGTTAAGCTAATCCGGTTTGGAATACACCTAGTATGTTATGTAATTATTATCGGCAATTTAAAGCATGCGCAGAGAGAACGAATGTTCCAGACCGGCCCATCCTATAGAAATTGAAAAAATTCGCGTATTTCGGCTATAAACGTAAAAATAACCGAAAAGATAACATGCAATACCAAAACAGAATTGGAAGGCATTAATTGCGCATACTGTATATTCGAATGCGCAAGCTAAAGTGTAAATGCAAGAAGTCTGTGCCATGCTTTTCTACACGGGAACGCGTGATACAGGCGCAAAATAAGTGCAAGACGCATATGAATGTTTAAACATTGTTGTCGTTAATACAAGTGATGAAAAATAAACGGCTATGATTTTTTTATATCTATTGGTAGTGTTTTATATACAGTTGTATATTAGGATACATAAAGTTGATGAATGTACGGATATATATCACATGTTCTTCTACAGACAGATTAATCCCTATTGATCCATTATTATTACCTTTCTCATTATTATTAGAAGACATGGTAGTGTCTCGATAATAATTTTCTTTGTTTATGTTTTTAAGAATCCAAATCGTGTAACATATAACATAACATCAACTGCATCAGCAAAAACAGCTGGCATAATATGGACACAGGTTGGAAATAAAATTAATTTATTTCTGTTGAATAATATAGTAATAGCGCTTCTAAACCACGGATGCAGCCGCCTGGCAGCGCTGACGTCGCGATCGCAAAAGGAACTTGTTGGAGGAGGGGGGGAGGGAAAGGAATAGCGCGGGGAAGGCCCTAGGCGATATCGCTGTTATGTAAATAGCGACACCATTGATACGCGCCTATACATATATATTATTATACTATATATATTATTATTCATAGTGTAACAAATAATTGACATTCAATATTTGAATTTTGATCATAAATCTTACGCTAGGTGTTTACCATATTATATTTGTTATTTAACGTGTCTCGCGATGACATCAATGTAATTTAATACAACAAAAATGCGACGTTTGCATTTCGCAAGCGCCGACGGCTTTATTAGATTTAGCAATAATCCAAGATTTTTAAAGGACATACCGCCACAAGACACAATATGTTTCACGGTGACATCATCAATGCGATTTGATATAAATGCGACATTGCTAAATAGCGTACCTGTCACGTGACCAAAACATTCATTGTTTTCGATGAATATTCGACATGATTGACATGTCACACATGTTTGAGCGATGACATCATCATCAATGTAATGTGATACAAATGTCAAGTACCAAGTAAACGATACAAAATGAGAAGATTTAGATGCACACGTCATGAGTCAATGCAAGCGATAACATGGAGCGCGATTTGATACAGCAAGCGACCCAGAAGAGTATATCACATGGGAACGATGCAATGAGCTCATAGAATCTTTGGAAGAGCAGAGTCATGGCAAACGCCGTGATTATCGATCGCAAGAGATCGATCAATCAGTGACATATATCGCGAGGCTCAAGAGTTTGAAGGATTCGATGGACGATTCGTGCATGTGAATGCCGGACTTGTGGACTTTGATGGCACAAGATCGAAACAGCGTTCGAGAGTTGTATATTAACTGGCACGGTAATAAACTCTAATCATATCGAGCCGCAACGGTTTTTGAAAGACGCTGGCGATGTAGACACTGCTCGAGCGAGTGCAAGAACTATAGAAATCCTGCCGAAAACGGCCGATTAAAACCGATTAAAATGTAATCCATTTTAATTGGTTGTAATCAGTTTTAATCAATTCAATCCGATCAGATTAAAAAATAATCGGTTTCAATTCCAGAAGAATCCGAAAGTAATCGGTTTTCATGTCACTTTCGCGGATTATTTCCGAATTCATTCTAATTCATATTGTTATCAATCCAAATAGATTCGACTAATCGATGAATATGTAATCCAAAATAATCCGCTCGAATCATATATTTTTCTTGTAATGGTTCAATCCATTTCAATTATAGGAACACCGATTTAATTGATTTTAATTCTATTTGCTAGAAAAGATGATATTATCCAGTAATCCGATTGAATTCGAAGTTCTCCGATTTCGGGGATGAAAATAAACTCGGATCTTTAATACACAACTAGGTAATCAAATTTGCCTCTCACCGGCAAAAATAATCAGATTCAGTCAAAACTTCTCCGATTTTGCGGGATATTGAAATCTGTTTTAATACAACGAGGATTAACTTTTTTCATATCCGCGATAAAAGTATTCGACTTATACTCGTTTCTACCAAATAACATATGTTTATAAATTAAATATTAAATATTTTTATCGCGTACTTTGTAAGAAATGGGATTTATAAATAATTTTGAAATCATTAAAGTTGAAAATCCTTTTGGTCGAATTATTTTAGACTTTAGCATTTCTTTGTTTAGTGGAGACATAAGAATTTAATTTTTATTTCTAGACGTACTTGTAACAATAAAAATAAAATTTTACAAATATGTACATTGACAATTTAATTTTTACCGAAAAATCGGAGAAATTCTGATTGAATCGAATTATTTTTGTTGTGACAAAATCGGATTTACGTTGCATTAAATCCAATTTAATTTTTAACCGTTAATTGGGAGAAATTCTGACTGAATCGGATATTTTTTGCTGATCACGGCAAAATCAGATTCTCGTTATATCAAATTTCATTTATCAGATTTCATTATCGTCCGCAAAATCGAAGAAATAGGATTACTTTTGTCAATTGCGAGAAAATAGGATTATCGTTTCATTAAAACTGATTCCAATATCACCTGCAAAATCGGAAAAATTTCGATTAAATAGAATTATTTTTGCCGGTTGCGAGAAAATCGGATTATTGTTTCATTAAAACGGATTCCAATATCGTCTGCAAAATCGGAGAAATTCCGATTGAATCGAATTACTTTTGTTAATCACAACAAAATTGGATTTAGGTTGCATTAAATACGATTTCGTTTTCATTCATGGAATAGGGGAATTTATGATTGAAACATATGATCCAATTATAATCCGTATGAAGCGCATTAAATTCGGTTTATTTATTTTCAATCGGTTTCAATATCCTCGATGCTCTCGGAATCCCGATACAGATTATTTTTGTTTTAATCGGTTTTAATCGGCTGTTTTCGGCAGGGTAGACACGGTCCACAATCTAAAGTTGAATACAACAATCCCTGCATAATTAGGTTACATACGGACGTCCGTGAATGAACTAAGTAAGAGATTTGGAAATTGTTGTCAACAAATATGAAATAAACCTGGAATTTTTGACCTACAATGACGAAACTTGTCGAATTGTGTATTGACAAGAGCCGAAGACACATTGAACATTTATTGTAGATTTAATTTATTTTCTATTTTTCACAGAAGAAAATGCTTCATAACTCAAAAATAAAAGGTTTTCGGAGTTCATTAAGATTTTTTGGTTTGTTTTAACGAGTACTACATATCCCTAAAATTTGGTAACATCTTTTGGGAACACTCTATATATATTAATATAGATCTATTTTTTGTTTTTAATTTCAATATATTTCTGGAATAAATCAAATAAAATCATAAAACAGTATGTTAAACTTGATATTTGTAAGTTAATTTATTGACAATTTGTAGTACAATGTTTAAAATTGGGACATAAAACATCTTTAAGATGCCTTAACAAAAATTTTTAAGACGTTTGCCCCAGTTTTGGACATGTATCTAAATTTGTGCTGTCTAAGATATAGGATAGAGAAAACAATAAAACAACGAAAAATTGTATTTAGTTAATTATTGTAGTACGAGGATGGTTTGATAAGTCTGGTAAATCTTTATGAGATGGTGCCACAATCCATTTGATGATATAACATCTGGAAAGTATCACTCTTCAAACCTTCCAGGTCAAATTTCAGCTAGAATTAACGTATTATTCATGTACGGTAATCGTTTAAAACGAGTGAAAAATTTAGTAGTTACGCATACAAAAATGAAAAAAAAAACGATTTCCGTGCAAAATTACAGAATTAGGTTTCAATGATTTCTCATTCTATTCTAAATTCGGAGAATAGGATAGATAAAAATCAATTCGATACTCAAAAGTACAAGAGATTCCATCTATTTTATTCATCTTAATATGTGTAAATACACACAACAGTCACTCAGCTCTCAATCGTAGTTTATTGATTTTATCTCAATTGTCGCTACAGTTTTAGGCCGGTATTCATAGTCAGATCTTATATTTAAGTATGTCTTAAGTAAGTCTTAAGAAGTCACGAATCAATCAGAAGGTTGCATTAACGTCTTAAGACTAACGCTGATTGATCAAATTCGATTAAGATTAATAGGCCTTCTACAATAAAGTCAATGAGTCATAAGTCATAAATCAGAAGTCAGAAACTTAATTATTGTGATTGATTAATTTCTAACTTATAATTTATGATTTATAACTTATTGTAGAAGACCCATAAGACTACTCATTGTAGAATCAGCATTATATTAACTTGAATTTTCACGATGAAAAATTTTATTATTGTCTATCAAAATCGATACAGCAACATATAATTACCCGGTACGACAGTGAAATTTAATAGGCGCCGGTAATCGTGGAAGGAATAACTGATATTCCTTTCTTTTTACAATCATATACCGCCATCGTTCCTCATTCCATCGCCTTTTTTCACTGGTGAATTGTTTAGCTCGAGATTAGATTTAAACATGAGCAGTGAGATGGAATTGAGATGACAAACACGCCACACGGAAGCCGTTCGGGAACATTCATTACTCAAAAGCACACGCCCCCCACTACTTCTCCACTAAAGTAGTCTCACTGAAACACACCGACGAGTGATATTTCCGAATGCACCCATATGCATTTCTTTTCTGATGACCTTCGAAGATTTTCGTGAAGAGGAATACTGATTTATAAGCTTATAAGGTTTAATGTTTTTTTTCAGTAAAATTTTATTTCTATTGAATTATTCTTGCTACTCAAGTTTCTGAAGGAGATATATAACGTGCATGAAAAATCATAAATTAAATATCTCGTAAACTGTTACATTTTAACATGATTTATATTATTCTGGATTAATGGAAGGGGTACACTATTACTACAGTTTATTAAAACTTATATGTTATTTAGAATGCCCTTCGTCCCTTACCGAATGCCGCCGAACAACCGAGAGTGTCGAGAAAGCATTTTCGATCGCTTGAAATAAGCAATTAGTGAGAAGAAATTTGTCTCGTTCACTTCTTCTTCTTCTTTTTCTTCTATACTTGAATAGTCCAGCGACCCAGGTTCCAGTGCAGCCAGATTAACGTGGCCAGTCTTATTAAATACACTTCGAGATGTGGTAAAACAAATATAAAAATTGGAATGCAATGCACCGTTCACTTCGAATCGGGCAGTTATAGTAATAAGAGATAATGAAATCAAAATGAAAAATGGAAGGCAACCTCTCAGACATTGGACGACCACGACGCTACGATGCGCGCCCAGACGAACGAAGAGATAATGATAATGTGATACAATTGCACAGTCGAAGACAGCCACGCTTTTCGAAAATATAATTGAGCAACACTCGAAGCGAGACGACCCGCTTGAGTGCATCCATACGACTTGTCTCGTTCATTCTCGGCGTACCGAAGGTACGAGCACAAATAAGAATGGCGTCGCCTGACGCTACACACTCGTACCGAAGCGCACGTACGTATTACTGGAAACGTGGAGGAGGCGAGGAGCGCAAAGGGAGAAAGTGGGAGCGCTCCAATATTCTGTCCTTAACGCAAAGCGCACGATCGAGAAAGAAAGCGTAATTGGACGTGCCGGCTCGCAGTATCCTTTCGCTGTCGTAACACATTTGTTACGAGTGAGATATCCCGGAATCTCCTAATATCTAATCTCTCGCTAATATTCATAATAATACTTTTATTATGCATAAAAATGTTGTAATTATGCATAAAAATTTTTAATACTATAAAACATTTCTGTGTATAATTACACAGAAATGTTTTATAGTATTAAAAATTACGTGTAATTTTGAGACTCATTGTAATAACTTTGCATGCATTTATAAATTTGCAGTGTGCAAATAAAATATTAATTAATATTTTGTATCGCAAGATCGCAAAATTAAATTTATAGTTATATAAGAACATATAATAAAATAATTTAAAAAAAATTTGAATTTATAAAAAATAAATACATCCCTAATAGCACAAAGTCGACTTTAAGTCGGTTCTGAGTCGACTATAGCTTCTAAACATTTGAAAAATAGACGTCCATAAATCGATTTTAGACGACTTGAAAACTCTCTAAATCATACAATGTCCCACTTTAAAGATGACTGTAAGTCGACTTTAAGTCAATCATCATACAGACATTCTAGGATATAGCGCGCATGCGTGGCGGAAATATTTAAATCGGGAAAATCTATCTCTAGATTATGTTTTTCTTGTGGCATTTTCCGTTGGAACTGCATCCATTCAGTGTTTCCATAAGAATGTGTTCAAATTTGCACTGCCTTCGTACAAATATATATAATATATAATTTTAACAGCATATACTCTTATGGTAACATGCGCAGTCCCAAGGAAAAATACTATTAGACTATTATTTATAAAAATCAGTAAATTATTACTCTAAAAAATTATTATTATATATATATATATATGTAGCACGTTACATTTATATTTTTTATATTTATTAAAAAATGATTTTAATATAATAATGTTTTATTATATTTTACATATTTTTTATACTAATACTGTTTATTTTGTTTTGTCAACGCTTCTTATTCTGTCATCTGAGCGACGGAACTATTCTTTGATGGCTTCTTTTAATTTGCACGTTGAATCTTATAACCGTTTCATCACCGAGTCTGAAATATGTTCAATTAAAATAATTGCATTAATAAAAATAAAAATATAAAATAATATTTATAAATTTTATAAACAAATTAAATATAAGTCAATAGGTTTGTTCTGATTGATTATACTTTTGCACCAATGCAAATTTTTTTTTAAAATAATCAATAAGAACTTGCACGTTTCACAAGTGTAAAAATGGGGAGACCACTATAATATAGGTATTTGCATCCGCCATTTTTAGTTTTTTCTCCATTCTTTGTTCTCTCTTTAACCTTCAATCTTCTCTCTTCTCTCTTCAATCTTCTCAGCTTAGCGGCGGAGTGGAGAAAGAGCAAAGGATTGGGAAAAAGAGCAAGAGAGTGACAAAAGGACTAAAAATAGCGGATGCGAATACTTTACATATTATAGCTTTAGTATGAGCAACCAAGCTATACGTTCCAAAATTAGCACTGACGAGGTATTAAGACAGCTAGGATGTATTAGTTGGACATTTATCTAATATCAGAAACAGTAGACATCTTACAGTAGACTACTAATTTTGAATATAATTTTCGCATTTATGTAATTCAGACTTATTAAAATTATCTGTAAGCTGTAGAAGCTTCATACTTTGATATATAGTGTTATGTTTAGCTTATCGATATTTTTAAATAACATTTATGATGAATTTTATGGACGCCACGAAGATTGCATGCAAAATGCTATGTTTCCAATCTCATAAAAATGTTTTAAACTTATTATTATGAGAAAGTAGATATAATGGAATAAATGTTACCGATTATTAGTTTGGATATGGATGTGGATTTAAAGCTTACACCATTTTTCTGACCTGTCCATAATATTTGAGTGGTTACTTCATTAGAGATAATTTGTGATAAAGTGTTTCTAATAAACTTACCTGTCGAACCTTCGATTTATATCATATGTTCCTGTAATATAGTTACAAAAAATATAATGGAACATTATACATAAATGGAAAAAATTATGAATGGAAAAAATGGAATATTATGAATGGAAAAAATATATACAACAGCGAAAATGAAATACACGTGTTGGAAAACAAATTCAATCGATGGTTATTTTGGTACCGACCATCATACATCTTTTTATGTATGTAATTTTGCCACTTAATTCTCTATTTGCATTATGTCATATTTTAATATTATATCAAATTCTTTTCAATAATGCTCAATATAAAATTACCAAATTTAATACATATAAATAAAAAAAATCCTTGATGATACATGAGAAATTAAATATGACGAAATTCAAAAATTACAAGATGGCGAGTAAATTTCGGAAAAAACATAATTTTCCTAACGGATAATACAAGCATTTAAAGTAATATTTAATAAATATGATAATATGAATATACTTACAAATTGTTTTGTATCATATTGATTTCACTTTCAATTCTGATTTCCGCACTGCAAGAACTGTTTGAAGAAATTGCAACATAAAAATTAAATTAACATTAATATTTTAATAAAATCAAATCTGTCTGTTATCACAATAATCATTACCAGCATTGACTACTTGCCAAAATTTTATTGTTTTTTATTATTTATTATTATAGGAACAGGAGAGTTTGGTGATGTGCATTTACTTAAAATAATTTTCATATATTTTTATATATTTTTATTTAAAAATACAATATAAAATATAAATATAACATAAAAATATAATATTAGGAAAGAGATATTAAAGAAATGAATTATAAACAAATCAGTAATATTCCTCTGTAAGAAATTATTTGCTTACCACAGCAATTATTAGGTTTACAACTTTGCTTCTGCCGTTTTCCTATAGATGGCTTTAGCGGTAAGTGGTGGTCGAAATAAATAGATCATAGACGTCATACAATAAACTTGGACATCTGTCAACATAACCCCCTAGAAACATTAGTCGATTTGTGTCTGCATCATAAAGTTATTCTCGATTGAAAATGTCAGTTTACGAGCCAAATTCTCGTCATTTGCGGGAGGTTTTAATTTTTTGCTTCAATATGAAGAAAT
>Ga0157364_1004405_pt1 | contig 14059 bp, 7 predicted proteins | sample AttsexASBM2_FD_111476 | JGI IMG/M metagenome (GOLD analysis project Ga0157364, IMG submission 111476) | Fungus gardens microbial communities from leaf cutter ant in Ribeirão Preto, State of São Paulo, Brazil - Atta sexdens ASBM2 | ecosystem: Host-associated > Fungi > Mycelium > Unclassified ... | reverse complement strand
CCTAAAATAATGTGTACGTAATTTTTATTCACTATTATATTATAGAATCACTTGATCAATTGCCGCCTCTTTTCGCCTAGACTGTCTAAATTGAAGAAGTAAACATGCTCTCTCTCTCTCTCCCCCCCCCCTCTCCCTCTCCCCCCTCTCTTTCTCTCTCTAAAGAAATATTGTACCCCATGCGGCTTACTCACGAGACTTGGCCTTCCGATTACCACTTATTTGCATTGATGAGTCACGCACTTGCTGAGCAACACTTTAGTTCGTACCAAGATGTGAAAAAATGGCTCAATGAATGGTTTGCGGCAAAAAGGGAAGATTTTTACTGGCGTGGTATCCACAAATTGCCCGAAAGATGGGAAAAATGTGTTATTAGCAATGGAGCATATTTTGAATAAATCTCTTTTTATCATTCTTCCGAATTTAACGTGTTTTTTGGGAAAAAAATCGTCATTTCATACTTGTACACCTGGTAAACTGAGTCGAAAAATCCTCTACCATTTTGTAAGTTTCCCCTGTTAACGAGATACTAATCCTTAAAAATAGCCGAATGTTATTGCCATGTGTATACGCGTACTGATCACTTGACGCGCGGGCCGTGGGGAGCGGGGATAGCAAGCGCGCCATCCGAGCTATGGTGGCTTGCAGCGATGTGCGCGGCGCGAGGCGCTTGCCACCCAATCCCCAACTCCCAAGGCCCGCGCGCCAAGCGATTAGTAGGCATATATACTTCGCAGTAGGCCGGGCGAGTGCGCGTATTCGGCTGTCTTTAAGGATTAATATCTCATTAATTATTGGGGAAATTTACAAAATAATAGAGGACTTTTTGACTCAATTTAGTCCGCTTTACCTGTCCATGAAATATTTGGCGATTATTTCCAGATACTTTGTATATACACTTTGTACAGTCGTATGCATTGTACCGAGATGGTACAATTTTTGGACTTTTAGGGCCGATTGGCGGCAGTTATGTTCATCAGATATGTGTGTAAGAAAGTTTAGTGTGTGGGCTGAAGTTAGAGTCGTTGTTGGAGTTGATTCCAAAGAGTTGATGTGAGAATGCTGAATCCAATCTCCTTTTTGGGCATCCTAGAGTTCGCAGCTTCCTCGGTAATGGGCTGATTTTCAGCTCCCGCGGTAACGATAGTGACGGCTGCGGTGGCCGCGGAACTTCTGTCTGAGTGGCAGTGGCGACGGTGATGATGCGGCGTTTCCTCGGATCCTTTGCCAAGGAACTCTGCGTGCGGAAGTTCGATGAGTAAGGGCTTTCACGGGAGGAATGACTCTCGGTTCGAGTGACTTCTCTTCAACTAAGTATACGGCGCGACCGTAGTTTCTTAGGCGTTTCCCTGGCAGAGTGGATGGCTTTCCTCCAAGAAGACGAATACGTGCAGAGGCCCAGATGTGGAGCTCGCAAGGATGCAAAGGCCTAATAAGAGCTCGCTTTGTGAGGGTACACAGATTGACCTATTACCAGAATAGAGGTTCTTTATCGGAGTTACTTTATCCTAAATGAAGATGTTGATGACCTTCTACAGAGTCCTACTTCTATGCATGAATCGGGTTCTGCTCCGCCGCGAGGCCCTCATGCGGTGGCGGTCGGAATTCGCGCCGGATGGGCGCTCGGCCAGCGTCAGGTGCGGCACCGGGCGAGCGCTTGAGGGGCGGTGCAGATCATGCGTGCGCCCTGGTGACTCGATTAATGGTGTTTTAAGTCGCCACAAATTTGTTTGAAATGGCGTATTATACAACATACTAAAAATCCTGACCGCCAGCGAACTTGAAAAACTTTTCAGCTTTAAAAAAAATGATAAAAAAATTTGATAAAAAAAATGTGGTTTTTTTAAAGTATCTCAGAAAGTATTCATGTTATCGAAATAAAGATTCAAGATTTAAATGTGAAATTTTACACGTCTTGTTATTGATCCTCATAATATCCTTATTATGAAGATCTATGACAGAATATATCGTGTAAAATTTCATATTTAAATCTTGAAACCGACTAATTCAAGGATAGAGTATCTAATTAAAAGAATCTAAATAAAAGAGGACATAATTTGTCTATGTTCCCATAAAAAAGATGATGGTTTATGCCATATATTCTGAGTTGGACCATTAAATGATTCTATGAAACTGTGTCAATATATATACACACACGGAAATAAGCGTAACGCACAAAGAAGAGTAATTGTTTTTTCAGCTAACTCATGTAATTTGTAATATTTTAATATTTTTATTTTAATTGCTCGATAATTATAAGCACACTGAAAATGACCGTGTTAAAAAGGACAAACGTTTGTTATAAGGTTAAATAAAGTATTGTTTATACATATTTTGTATAATATCTCGCGCTTGAATATTCCTTATATATTATTAATTTTTGAATTTATCTCGTATCTATTAAATTAATTTTATTTATCTTCGAATCAATAGTCCGAGATACGATTTTAAGAATGTTTCTTTTCATTTTTGAACAAAACTTATTTTTTAATGTTTTATGTAAATATCTCAGATTCGGCTACTCCTACGTAAAAAGTATTTATTGTCAAATTAAAAAGTTTTGAAATTCCTTACAAAATTTTTTTATTAAACTTCATACGTGAATAGTTGCCGAGATATAAATAAATTTTCTTAAATTGTAATACATTTTAATGAATAACCTGCTTGTGACTTATCGTATATGAAAAATATACATAAATAGTCTTAAAGCTTATGGAATTAACTCGAAAATTTTAGCTTTTTCTTTAACCTCGTACGGACAGTTTCCGAGATATGGTAAAGATATTATGGAAATTTAAAATATGAGTTTATTATCAATACAGATATATAATCGAATTAGGAAAAATAATATTCGCATTTTTTTCAAAATTTACATGTATTTATATATGATCCTAGTTGCGTGTACTTTCACACTTTCTAAAATTTTTTGGAATAATAATTTCAAGAAAAAATTGCTTTTTTTCATCATTTTCTAAAAAAACGTGTTCTGCCTAACCATTTTATAAATCTCAGTTTTTAAAGGTCTTATGCGTAAAAAATAAAAATATATCAAATTAAAACTTATAAAATTTCCTATAGAATGCTGCTTTTTCTTTCTTCTCTCTCCGTAAATTTTTGTGCAAGATACAGTTGTTTGAAGAAAGAGTTTTTTATTATGATTTTTTGATTGAAAATTATAGTCCATAACTTGTGTAAAAATAGTATTTAGAAAAATGTTAGGATAACATTTTCTTGAATTTGGTGTTTGGTTCATATTTTCATAACCAATAGTTTCTGAGATATAACTTCGACGAGCAGTCTTATTCAGACCGCTTCTGATAGTGACTGATTGGTGTCGCAGAGGCTAAGTAATATGTAAAGTCCCTCTAGTAAGAATCAAGTTATGAGGGGCACCGATTTCTGATTGGTTCCCTTTAAACGCCATTTGCAGATACTTTCGATGTGATCTTTTTCTTATAACTTTTGTTTAAACAATTTTTCTCAATAATGTCATGTTTCCAAGAAAAAATTTGTAATGCTTTATTTTGAATACCCTGTATACGCCTTTTTTAGTTCTCATACCTTATAATCATGAAAATATGAATGTATTAACTCTCAGTACACAATCTAAAAAAATCTGTGCATACACAACTGATATTTCTAACCCGACATTTTCTTTTATTTGTATCTCGGATTATAATGCATCGATTTTTATTTTTTTTAAATTGATCATTAGAAGATTGCAAAACAAGAATTTTTGGACAAGGAAGTCGACAAAGTATCATTGCACAAAAGATATTTTGCAATAAGTAAAAAAGAATCGGAAAAAAACATGCAATTTTCAGAATTAGTTTTGTTATTCTATTATGTATACTGAGGATTAAGATTTTTAGGATTAAATACAAAAATAATTGTAAAAAATTCAAAATGGCTGACCAAAACAGTAGGAAAATTTCGAAAAAATTGATCAACAAGTCAATATGTTTATAAGGTTTTCTTCTTCTTCTTGAGATTTCTCTGTTTGAATTTCTGATCCAACGTAAAGGATCAGTACCATGCGATAAATTTGGATCAAAAGATCCTGTGACAGTCTTTCCAAGGAATAGAGGCCACGATTGATTCAGTTTAATCTCTTCCAAGCAATGATCCCAGAGTCAGTGCGAACTCGCGCAAATGAGGATCGAAATTCCAACTTTAGTTGATGTCCCAAAATAGTTCAAGGTTCTCAGAGCCCTTCGCATAGCGAAGATTGAGACTCCCAGTTCCAACAGTAGTTAGCATCACAACGCGATCTAAGGAGCAAATCTCGAGTGAAAAACTATGACAAAATATTGTTATTTCTAACATTCAAATTTAAATATTATTTTTATTTAGGAAAATTATATATTTGATCATTTTTCGCTACAAAAAACTTAGACGATTGGAATGCGGAATATTATTGTATTCCGATCATCTAAGTTTTTAATAACTATATTTTAAATAATTTAATAACTATATTTATATATTTTTTATAACGAATATATTTTCGTTGATCTAATTGTGAGAATTTATTGTTTCTTGACTCTTATTAACCTTATATTACATTGTACTTTTTTATATTGTTTTTAATATTAAGAATCCTGTTTAAAATTTTTACAAGTATTAGAATAAGAGGTTTCTCTCTCCAAAATAAAATCCATTGTTCCCAGGATGACTCATTTAGCAGCAAATGAACTAGAAATAAAATCCAAGGAGGAAGTCAAACACTCATAAATGAAATCCATATAGTATTACTAACAAATATGTGCCATTAGATTCAAATCTAAGGCCATCAGTAAAAATTTTCAATTCATTGTGAAATAGTTCTAAAAGAAGTTAGATTAATGAAGACTCTGTTTGGATTACCACAGCCTCTTGCCAAAGTGCCTAAATCCAGATTCATTTTAGTTTAATATATGAAAAATCAAAAAATTAAGAAAAAGCTGGATGGATATCTCACATATATAGTGATCTCTTGAATCTGCTAATTTCTTCATCTACCCATTATGAAGGAGACATTTCTTCTCGCTACTTTTTTATGAAATATCAAATACATGAAATAATTGATTTTATTTATTATATGAATATGTTTTAATTGCACACATTTTAGGAGGAATTAATCAGTAACCCTAATCTCAAAAGGGCGTTGTCCCGAAAACTTTCAACATACACGATTGACAGAGGACTTTGGCAGGTCCATTGCCATTTTATATGCTTTGCATAACAAATTAATTTGTTATATAATTTAATTTGTGTATATAAATAAGTAAAAAGTTTGTGTCGTTTTTTCAAGAGATGTTTATAGGGGAAAAAATGACGAACTTTCTGCGGTATTTAATATATTTCACATAGATATTGAATAATATAGGATTTAATATAGAACTTTGTGGAAATTTTTTCTGTATTAAATCTTTTCTGTATTTATCACATAATGCTTTTGAATTATAGAAATTTACAAATTTCGGAGATAGAAAGTAATAAAAAAAAACCATTGTACCCTATCAGAATTTTAAATCGATTGATATGACTAAAAAGAATGGGCAATTCTATTGTCATAGGCCGTTTTGATATTAAAAAACAAAAAGCACTCAGCAATTGTCCATTCACAAACGTTCTGTAAACTTTTACATTAATATGTGCTAGACAATGATCGTATAATCAACCCTTTCTAAATCTGAGATAACATTCTTCAATTCTATAAAAACGTTCTTTTGATTGTGAGTTTCTCAAACAGTTTACCTACACAAATAGTTGAGAGAGATTTGTCGAAGGCCTCTAACTATGAGGCTTAGGAGTGAGTATTGAGATTCTAACTCTCTCCAAGATTCTGGGAATCTACCATGTTTAATTATCTGGTTAAATAAAGACATGAGAATTTCAATAGCTACTTGAAGTATTGGGAGTACAAATAAGTTTCCGCCATTTGCAAAGACGGCGCCTAATAAACTATAGTTAAAATTGTTTGATGTAAAACGACATATCGTAAGATTGAACATCCGGCAACACTATAACCTTGAAATATTAGCGATTTTGTATCAGCATCATATACTTTTTTTGTACGAAAATGTTGAATTTTGAGCCGAATAAGCGTCATTTGCGGGAACTTTTGATTTACTTCTTTAATTTGAAGAAATCTGCATCTGAGGCTCATAGAGATTGCTTGTAGAAGCATATGATGATGCTGCCTTAAGTGAGAGAAGTTGTCGTGAGTGGTTTCAAAAGTTTAAGAACGGTGAGTTTGATGTCGAAGACAAAGAACGTAGCGGAAGGCCGAAAGTGTACGAAGACGCAGAAGCATTGTTGGATGAAGTGCCAAACGCAAAAAGAACTTGCACTTACATTAGGAGTGACTCAACAAACAATTTCATATCGTTTGAAATCATTGGAAATGATTCAAAAGCAAGGGAATTGGGTTCCATATGAACTGAAGCCGAGAAACGAATATGAGCCTAGACATGGAAAAACTGTAAAAAGATCCGGAGCACTATTGTAATTTACGTTGGCAGAGACTCTGGTACCGCTACTATCTTTCAAGATCAACAGAGAACAATCAGAAATGCACTCCATCAACGATCTGCCAGAGTAATTATCCCTGATAGAGCCCCATATCATGGTGGGCATTAAAATTGTCATATATTATTAAATTATATAAATCCACAAGTTTCAGTAACGTTAAAAAATAATCCCCATTTTACTCGATTCATCAATACTCTAGGAGTACTCTACTTATACAACTCTTATATACTCTATTTATATATAGATCACAATTGATTTTTTTTATTATTGATTGTCACTTGTGTAACAGAATCAAAATCACTCTTGCAATTAGAAATATTAATCCTAAATATAGGGATCCAAGAGGATTTACAAAAAATCGCACCTTCTCTGTTATCCTCATATATAGATTATTGACTATTATTTCTAAATGTTGTAAAACTTCTGAGGTAATGACTCTAGGCTTAGTCAAGTTTCTTGAAGAATTATGATATCATAATTGTTTAAGTTATGTATAAAGTTAGAAAATTTATTTAATTTGGTTGTCAATCCTCTACAACAATTCCATTGAAAATAAGAAAATACAACTGATAAAAAAACTGAAGGAGTTATTTACAAAAAAAATTTATTGCAAGTCTAGCTATATTAAGCAGCTTGATTTTTTTGGAGAGATTATCCTCCAACAAAGTACAATAGATTTGAATTAGTGCAGACTCTTGCAAAATACTTAAAAAGTGCTCGGATCCATCCACAGTTATATTATTAGTTGACTATTCCAAGATCCATCTCGACTATTAACATCCTGCACTGAGGTCTCAAGAAGCAGTAGCTCCCTCATTCCAGATTCCCTATCCGAATCCACATTAGTTTGCAAACGTCTAGAAATGCGTGGATTAGAAAGTTTATCCTTGTAGAAGGATCGACGGTACTATCTCTCCCTCGAAAGATCACCAGGTTTCAACTTATCTCTCGAATGCAAAATCGACCTATCCGTCCGATCACGAATGTCAAGGATTTCCGAGACATTAGACGGATTGAAGGAAATAACCATTTCATCGTCTTTTATTTCCCTAATTGCATAAGCTGAAGAATGAAATTCTTTAAATACATTTATAACCACCAACTGCAGGATTTGTTGCGTAAAATTATTTTATATATACTAATGATAATTATATGAATTTGTTATTCAAACCTATTCTCTTAACATGTTTCGGCTTGTTCGAGTCCTCTTCAGAAATGCAATAAATCTAATTATAGATACGATTCGTCTTTATAGATTCGTCTTTTTAAAGTAGAACGTTTTTTGGTAAGCTGTTTCCCGAATAATTATAGCTGCTCACATGAAGACCGTGTGGAGAATCTGGTTAAGCTGATAAATGGAAATTTAAGATAGTTCTTTCCTTTCAAATAATTAGAAAAATCAATACTTATTCTGGTAAAAACTTACCGATCATGGACAGTTTTCAATCGGTTTAATAACGAATGTGTACAATAAAAAGACTTAAAGTCAGTCAGTGTAATAATCAAATACATCAAATTAAATACAATAAATAAAATAAATTAATGAAAATAGTGTCAAAATTGTAAAATTGTATAAAAAAATACCAGGTGTATAAGCTTAAATCCGCTGTTTGCTCATAGATGGCATTAGTGAGCTACCCTGGGCACACACACACTTTTTTTTATGTGTTTGACATCTGTCAACATTAACCAGTGCACATCAACAGCAATTTCATACAACAACATACATTTTTTCTTTCGTAATCATGTCTAGTTTTTTGCTAAAAAAAAAAGCAGGAAGCTTTGCTTTTCTGTTTCAATTTGAAGAAATCGGCTGCCAAATCGCATCGAATGCTTGTGGGGGCTTATGGCGATAATGCTTTATCGGAAACAATGTGCAGAGATTGGTTTCGCCGATTCAATGACGACAATTTTGACCTGAGTGACAAGAAGCTGAGTGAAAATCGGCCCAGAAAGATTGAGGACTGTCAATTGCAGGCTCTTTTGGACGAGGACGATACCCAATCGCAAAAAATGCTTGCCGAGCAATTGAGTGTTTCTCAAGCAGCCATTTCCATGCGGCTACATGGGGAAGGTTCAAAAGATCAGAAAATGGGTGCCGCATGAATTGAACGATAGGCAGATGGAGCGACGTCAAAACACATGCCAAATTCTGCTTGCCAGACAAAAAAGAAAGTCGTTCTTGCATCGGATTGTGGCGATGAAAAGTGGATCTATTTTCAGAATTCTAAACGCAAGAAATCTTGGGTTGATCCCGCCCAACCATCAACATCATCTTCAAGACCAAATCGCTTCGGAAGACGATGCTGTGCGTTTGGTCATCTACTACGAGCTGTTAAAACCTGGTGAAACTGTTAATGCTCATCGCTACCACCAACAATTGATCAAATTACACCGTGCTCTGCGTGAAAAAAGGCCGCATTATCGGAAAAGACATGACAAGCTAATTTTCCTCTACGACAACGCACCATCGCACACGTCAACAATGGTCCAAAACTACTTGGAGACACTCAACTGGGAAGTGCTACCCCATCCCGCTTACTCACCAGACATCTTCTGACTATTACCTGTTTTCGTCCTGGCATCCTCTGACTATTACCTGTTTTCGTCGATGGGCCATGCGCTCGCTGAGCGGCACTTCGATTCTTACGAAGACGTCTGAAAATGGCTTAATGAGTGGTTTGCCTCGAAAGATGAGGAATTTTTTTGGCGTGGTATACACAAATTGCCTGAAAGATGGGAAAAATGGATAGTTAGCGAGGGCAAGTACTTTGAATAAATTTGTTTTTGCTTCCTAGAAAAAAAAAATGTGTTTTTCTGACTAAAAACAGCGGATTTAAGCTTATACATCTGATATATCCTTAGTCAAAGGATGAAATAGATTATAATAAATTAAATAACTTATAATAAATTAAGTGAACATGATAACGGGCAAACACTGACTGAATAAATGATGATATTCAAAATCAAATACTGTTGATTGTGTATGCTTTACGAAGATTTTCAATGTTCTGTTTGTAGATTGAGACCATTTATTTGTTTTTTAATATTAAGTTTTTCAAAAGGTTAAGCGTTTTCTATAAAAAAAGATTTTTCATCTAATATTTTAATATTTTAAGTTGTCTCAATCAAAATTGTGATTAAACTGCATTCTATGATCGGTAACAGAACGAGCAAAAATATTCCAATTATATGATTTCATCTATCCTTGTTTTTAATTGTCTGCTCGTTTGTCCAACATAGGAAGCATCACAATCTTTACAACTGATTTTATATATGATATTGTTTTTTGAGAGATGTAGAAAAGATTTTTATGAACTCTGATAATTTTTTTAAATTTACTCATACTATAGAATGAAATTTTGACGTCTTTATTTTTGAATAAAATTTTTTGGAAATTGATGGTACGGTAAACCACGTATTACTTTTTGTGTTCTGACAATTAGATTGATTTTCTATAACTGTTGTTTTTTTGGATAAGAACTTTTATGCGTGTGTTAATTATATTGAAGATGATTTGCATTGAATAAAGTCATTATGGTATATCTATTATAAATTTTTAATTTTTCTCATGGTATGTAGAATCAAATAATAAAAAAGTCTACTAAGCTAATAATAGTGCCTATTTTTTAAGATATAGAATGGTTTGAACAAAAATTTAAATATCTACTCGAGAAGCTCGGTTTGTGATACCAGTCGAATATGAAGCTATTCTTTTTCTTGCTAATAGTGATATCCAAAAAATTCAGCACATCTCTTTCCATGATAAATTAATAAATATTTCTAATACTAGATTGCTTTAACTCTTTCCACTCTCGTCTTACAATTTACTTTTTCTGTGTCAAATTCCAGCTTGAATAATCAATATTTCTATGGGAAATTCAATACTCAAATTTGTTGTCACGTAGTTTCAATTCCTGGAAAATCGAGCCCCCTCTTTTTTTCTAACTCGCGAGCGCTACCGATTGGCGTCTATATAAACGCGGCGAAAATCGAGTCCTACGATCATTTTTGATTCAGCCGAATCTCTGTTCGGATCGGAACCTGTCGAAGAGCAAAAACTTTGAAATATCTTGTAAAATAATATAATTTTCAAGAAAAAAGTATGAATATCTTAGTTCTTTAATACTCTGTTTTTCCTAATACCTTAAGGGACTGATCACGCTTGTAGGAGCTGCTCAGCTCTTCCCCTTCTCCCGGATGATCATGCTTATTGAAGTTACTCAGTCTTTTCCTTCTCAGAATTGACCGCGCTTGTAGAAGCTATTCAATTTTTTTGTTTAATTATTAACTTTCATTCAATTCATATTAATTGTTAATTTTTCATTTAAATAATTGCAACTCTAATTTTAACGGCCGCGACGGTAAATAAAAATTACTTCTCTATAGAATGAAGAGAGATAATCGTGCAGATAGGCGAATTGCAAGTCACTAGAATATATCAGAGGCTGAAGGTTATCAGAGAGTTCGATCTTTCTATCTTCTCGCAGGATTCCTCCGGGCCCGCTTAGGACTCTCGGCTCTTTTCGCCGGAATACCTCGAATCCCCTCGCGCCACGAGAGTCATAACTCGGAAGTTTCCCGCGCCGCGCAAGGAGCTAATCCGAGCAACGCGTTGCGAGGACCAACACCACCGCACTTTGTCGCTGGAACATGCGACCTATGATCGTCAGGCCCCTAAAGCCCCTAAAATACTGCAGCAACTCCCTCGAGTCGTCTCAAATGTCTCCGTAAATAATTGGACAATAACCTTCGTGCCGGCAGGGTACATTGTTAATAAAAATATAAATATAATATTTATTTTGCGTTATATTTATTTTTCTTTCAATCCACTCCTTTTTTCTTTCCTAAATGATAAGAAAAAGGCTGAAAGGATGAAAAGGCTCAGATCAATAGTAAATTCTCTCAGTAAATGAACGTAATTTTTGAACCAATTATTGTTCCAGTTTCCATTCCTTAGAAGTATCAATGCTAAAATCGAGTTTAACGAATCTTCTAAATTCTGAATAATTAATAATTAATTGTGTTCAAATAACTTTGTATTGATTTATAAAAATATAAAATTCCAAAATGATAGGATTCAAATAATATTAATATTAATTTTTAATATTAATCCTATTTAATTTAATATAATATTCTTAAGAAATTCTGTAGCATGCGATATGCCAGCGCTTGAAGTCTCACGATTTATCGCTCGGTCTGAGACTCGCTCCCATTCTGATTCTATCTCCCCTACTTTAATAAATAATCTCGTCATTCTCTCAATCCTAATCATGCTTACGTATCGCGCTATATTGTCTGTCTCTCCATTCCTAACCCGGCAGCGATGCTGCAAATATAACGCAATTTTTCTATCCTCGCGCAATTTCAACTCCTGCGTAAGAAAAAATAAAATGTTATACCGCCAGTCATAACAATGCCAAGATAATAGGTTTTTTAACCTGTGCTCACCAAATTCTTAATACGCTTTTAATTTGCTTCTTCTAGAAATCCTTCAATCTATTATTCATGCTCAATATTGATATTAGGTCTCAAAAATTTTCTTTGGTGCTTTTCGTCCGCGTGCAAAACTTAAGTCACGAAGTGGCATCGTGACGTGGAAAGTTCCCATAGACTGCGTAGTAAGTCTGAATATCTTCGATGGAAAATAACTAATCCATCCTTGCAGTAACTTCAAAATAAAAATAATCGGAGCAATCCTGAATAAAAATATCAAATTATAAATAATTTGATTTTTATTCTTGATTCCGGACTAGCCAGAAATTCACTGAGTATTAAAGGAACACGTTGTCCGTTACAAGTGAAACGCACCGTAATATATAAAGTATTTATAAAGTACATATAAAGTATTAAAAAGGTTTGACAACTGTCTTCTGACCGAACTTTATTCAATGATGATACAGGCAAACTTATAGATTAAGTCGGCGTTGTGTTATTCGCAGCGAGACCAGACTGAGTCGATCAGAACCAGAGGAATCTTCACTATGATAAAAGAGGTGGAGATTTCGATAAATTTTAACGTAACATTTTTAAATACCAAAAAAAATATGTGATGGAGAAGAAAGAAACTAAGATATGTGACTGATCGATGACTCACGAATCCATTTAGGGATGATATTTATAAGACTGAATATTTAAGACGGATCTTAATGGTAAATAATTAAAAAAAAGATAGACTAAAAATGATAGATGAAAGCAAATAAGAAAAGTAGCAGGAAACAAGATTTATCAGGAATGTTTAGGAAAAAACATGTAGAAAAACTTTATGTTAATAAACGTGACGTGGCACGTAACATTTTCCCCCTTGAATTGAAGATTTTTTTAGATTTAACAAAATTTATATTCTTATAATCCAGGAAAACTTAGATGATATGAGTATAGAGATTTAATCTAATGAAACATAGAATATGCAATGTTTTGGGATTATATAATACATAGAAAAGATTTAAATTGGATAAAATTAGAGATTTAAATTAATAATCTTAATAACATTAATAACATTAATAATGTTAGTAATATTGTACTAATCTTAATGATAAATGGACCTCCATACTACAATTATGTGTTGAGTTACCTTATATATACTATGCTAAATTTGTAAGTCGGCTATTACGTGAACGAGATCGCTGTATTTCGCTATTTCTTTCGAGTTGTTGAGTTTGATAATTTTGTGGAAGTTCGAGAGGTTCCGTAGGTATCGTGGCGAAAGTAATTACTTGTCGCGAGTCATTTAGTGGTCGTGAATTACAAGTTTGAGCATTATTATTAAAACATTTATAAAAATATTGAACGCATCCCTCTTTTACACAGCAAAATTTAAGAATATCAATACATTTACTTATTAATGAACATTTTGCAGTTATGTATAAACTAATACTATATACAGGGTATCTCATAAGATGAGCCACATTGGGGGAGTGGGAGGGGGGGGGGTGGAGAATGGATCAAAGGGAACAAAAAATTCTTATATTATTTTGAGATACTCGCTATAGTTTTCGAATTAGAAAAGGAAATGTCTAAGCCGCGCCAATATTAAGCCGCGCCGCACGAATTCGTAGGACGGCCCACTCGAGCGGCAGCGGCGATGGCGGCGCGCAGGAAGAGGGAAGTAGCGCTTCGTTGCCTAGCACAGCTGGCATGGCGGTTCTATGTGTTTCGCCGCATCGCGCCTACATTATCCAAAAATGTTATTTTAGCTTTTCCTTATACATTTCTTATTCATCATTGTAAATTGCGTTATTTGCAACGAAGCGCTACTTCCCTCTCCCTGCGCGCCGCCGCCGCCGCCGCTCGAATGGGCCGTCCTACGAATTCGCGGCGCGGCTTAATCGCATATTGGGTTAGACCTTTCCTTTTCTAATTCGAAAAACTATAGCGAGTATCTCAAAATAGTATAAGAATTTTTTGTTCCCTTTGATCCATTCTCCATCTCTATATATATATATATATATATATATATATATATATATATATATATATATATATATTAGAGATAATATATATTTTATATAATAAAATTATTCTATATTTTTATAATATAATTTTT
>Ga0157364_1004404_pt1 | contig 14061 bp, 13 predicted proteins | sample AttsexASBM2_FD_111476 | JGI IMG/M metagenome (GOLD analysis project Ga0157364, IMG submission 111476) | Fungus gardens microbial communities from leaf cutter ant in Ribeirão Preto, State of São Paulo, Brazil - Atta sexdens ASBM2 | ecosystem: Host-associated > Fungi > Mycelium > Unclassified ... | reverse complement strand
TACTCTGTATTTACGCACATTAAATAAAAATTTTATGCATGTGTGTGTGTGTGTGTGTGTGTGTGTGTGTGTGTACATATATATAATTAATTGTTATTGTAAAAAAGATATTCTGTTTTGTTGACTGTTGCTCGATCTCGAATGCTGTTCATTCATCCGTGACCATGTTTTTTTCCGTGAATGTGCAATTATTTTCAGTAATATAGAATATAGAATACTTTGGTTGCTGCTTAGTGAGGTATGCGAAAGGTTCATATCTTGCATTCTATATAGTGTGTAGTGCTTATAAATAAATTTTCAAGTGAAGATGAGAATCTCTCCGCTTTTCATCCATGCTGTAAATCCTACTGCATCTAATTTCCTCTGGAGGTACATGCTCTGGGGAATAAATTCTCATAATAGAGGAGACCAGGATAATTGTTATAGATATACTAGGTCGGTTCTGGATCACTCTATGTTAGTGCGTATACGTACGTATACACGGTGCGCGCGCGTGTGTGTTGTGTGTGTATATGTGTGGGGTGAGAGGATCCGAGGATGGGGAGAAGTATGTTGTTAAACATGACGTTTGAGGGAAGGAATCTGACATCACTGGGCGAGGGAGAGGGAGACAGGACATGTTATTCTCTCTCTTTCACCCATTATAAGGTTCTCTCCCTCCAAGTCGTTGCGGCCTTATATTTACTCATGCTCTCTTTCTTCCTCTCATTGTCCCATACCAACCATATTATTCGCGCATTCTCCGCGCCCTTTCTCCAGTCTTATACCTATCTACCATCTTCCTCATGCTCCCTCGTTTCCTCTCGTTGCAGTTCTATATCTATCATATAATTCGCGCTGTCTCTTCTTTTCCCGTTGTATTCTCCCCCTCGTTGTCTTTTTTTTTTATTTTAAAATGGGTATTCATTTAATGATTTTTAAATAATATGATTAATATGATAAATAAGATGATCTAAATATAATAATTTTTTAATTGTAATGAGCGCCTTATTTAACTAATATGACGGAATATGACGAAGGAATGGTATAGGGACAAAGGAACAAATAATTTTGAACATAGAGTTCTATGTTCAAGAGAAATATTACCCATATTTACCTATATTTATTCATTTTTAATATTCACCTTTTGTTTTGTTTGTGTAACATATGGTATACAATTTGATCCAAAGCATATGCTACCAATTCACATTCTATAAGGGAAATTTTATCACAAATATTGTGCAACATATTTACAGCATCGCGTTTACTAGTAATACATTCTTGATGTAAATATGAAATAAAATGTTTAAATTTTTTACTCGTGTTATACATATTCTGAGATAGTCTTAAATATACATACTCAACACAATGTTTGAGATCAAGCATAAAAAGCAAAATTGATAGCAAAATAGATATCATCCAAACATTCATACAAACATTTACCGCATAATGATAATTTTACTTTGTATGTACCATACAGTTTACAAAATCCCACATTCAGACCTTGAATGGTTAGGGATGATGGCCTAATTACAAATCGCAGAACCTGCTCATCCATCCTATCCTCGCGTCCGTCAATGAATGCCTCCATGTTGCGTGAAGTAGGATTATCTGGTTATTTCAAGTATCCACCAATTTCCACATGGGATACAAGTCCTATGCTGATTCCTATGTCTAATACTTATAAACCGCAGGCGTTAATGAATATCTCCTTCCCAAGATGTAAGGCGTGTAGCGAGATTTCGAATGAGCAGATACACTGTAAAAGAAATAGAAAATAAGTGATACGTAGAAAATATATAATATATAAAATGTGTGCACAAAATTTATTATGTAATTGAACATAAACTTACTGTCCTCCGCGTGTTTCAGTCTGTTGAATTGGAACGTCATAGTTCATAGCTTGAGATTTTTTTCTCGGAGAATTTAGCGATAGTTGTTCGTCAAATCCGTCTGAGAGACTGATGCAATAATGTTATCTAAGTTCTTGTTTTAGTTCTTGTTTTAAATAGTGATCCCTTCCATATTTTTTTACATATCCCAAAGTGGGAATTTTTTTTTTTTTAGATACTTTCTTCTAGAAGAACAGTTGCGATATGATTGAAAGGATATGAGATTCTCGCGTAGTAAGTGCCATAAATTGTTAAATTAAATTGATTCGTTCTAAGTTTGCAGCATCATGTATTAGTATTGCGAGTAAGTGCGTAATCTAAGTTCTCTACCACGAATCAAATGCATCAGCGACGAACAATATTGTTTATCCATTTTTTTACACAGAGAGTAACGGAAACTCACAACTCTCAATTAACGATTTATTATATAATATCTTTAAAAACGATTTATTATATAATATCCTCACAGATGTTTCTTCTATGGTTTCTTTTATGGTTCTTTTCGGTGGTTGCAGTGGAAACAACGTGACTGATTCATTGGAGTAACACGTATTATAAGAATACATTGTGATCATATTGAACCTTGTTTATCTAAGATCATATCAAACCTTTTTAATCGAATCTTTTATTTATTACACCAACAATAACGTACATCTGTTCCCAAATTCTTTTCAAATAAGAATTTTTAGCGTATCGCTGCGATTGCAATAAAATCGCCTTTCGAAAACGTTCAAACGTTAAAAACACGCAGCGTATTAAAGAAATGATGCGGCAACTATAATATATAAAAACGAAAAGATATACTCATGCAGATACAGTCAATAGAGTTTCTTCAACGTTATATATTTGTGTATGTTTAATGGAAAAATGAATTTTGCACCTCATGAGAATGAAGTGATGAAAGAAGAAATAAATGATCAACATGAAGAAATATCTGATCAAGAAATGTCTGATGAAGATCATGCTCTGTCAAATGATTCGTATTTCGGCAGTGACATGAAGAACGATGATGATACAATTGAAATAATATATCGAAATTTAAATCGAGTAAACATCTTATGTCTTGTGAAGAAGATGTGTTGCATTAAGTTCTACTACACTGATGAAAAATACTGCTCATTTCAAACGATCAATTTTCAAATCTTCGTGCTGTTCGAAAACATGATATCGACATATGTGTAATTCTCAAAGATTATTCTTGTTCGGAATACTTTCTTTATCAAATAATGCCATGTAACATATGTCCCATTTGCACACAGTGATACAAGGTGTTGTGAAAATTTTGTCAAAGATATAAAAACAGACTAAAAAAATACATTTTCTCAAAACTTTTTTAATGAAAAGACTGTGCAAAGAAAGGATAATATGGAGCAAACGAAACGTAATCTGGTGGAACAAGTAACTCAGTTAAATACGCGAGAAGAATTTCTTGCGTAGAAACAATGATGCAACGATTTCATCGAATCGCTAGAGGAATAAGGTATTAAACGTCCGTGATTATCGATCGGTATTAGACAATAATAGGATAACTATAGGCATTCTAATCCACGGACATAGCAACTAGCTCTAGTGTCGCGCAAGTGGGGAGAGCGAAGTCACAGAAGCTGGGTTCGAGGGAGGGGGAAGTATGTCATCAGGTTTGTTTAGAAAGGCAGAGGGGGTTTGTTCCTTCTCTCTCTCCTATCCATTGTAGAATGCAGTTTTCTCTCTTCCACCCGTTGCAGTCCTATATTTATTTGCGCTCTCTCTTTCTCCCGTTGCTCTCTCTTTTTTTTCTTCTTTTGCACACGATTTTATTAAATAGATATGGTATTTACGATTTTTAATGATATGACTTAGAAATTAATTATGATAATATTTTTATGAATTTTTAATAATATAACCTAGTAACACTAATTATAATATATGTATATATATATTCTTTTTTATCAATGTAATACAAATGGCCAAGCGCGTTTTCTTATTGACTAATTCAATACTACTACGAAGATATGAAGAAGAAGTGGCAAAGATACAAAGGATAAAATAATTTTAGAAGAAAAGAATATATATTTTAACATATTATATACATTTATTTATCATGTAATGCAGTATGTACAATATAATCTAAACCATAGACTATTAGTTCACATTCTATAATAGAATTTTTATCATAAATTTTGTACAAAATGTTTGCAACATCGCTTTTATTAGTAATATAATTTTGTCTTAAAAATGACACAAAATATTCGAATTTCTTATTAACATTGTGCGTCTGTTGACTCAGTTCATAGAATACACATTGTCAAACTCAAATAAGAAATGCACAGTTGTTGGTTTCATGTACAAACATGTGCCATTTAATGTCAACTTCACATTATTCATATCATGTATTTTAACAAGTTCCACATTTAGATCTTGAATCGGTAATGATGATGATGATGATGATGATGATGATGATGATGATGATGATGATGATGATGATGATAATAGGACTGTTGATTATATTAAGCTCGATATCTATACGTCTCTCGATGAACGTCTTCCACGTAGCATGAGGTAAACATACAATTGCCTCGATTATCACATTAATCGCAATTTGTACATGAGATATAAATCCTACAACGATCCCAATGTCCAAAAATTTGTACGCTGTTGATGTCAATGCATATTTCCTCATCAAGATACGAAGCATGTAGCGAGGTTTTGAAGATGTACTAGACGATGTTTGAGAAAATGCGCTTTGAAAAAAAAGAAAACATGTAAATAAATCTGACAAAAATATATAACGTACGTATAAGCAAAATATTTTATAAAATTAAATGAACTTACTGTCTCTTGCCCGCCTCATCCAGTTGAATTGGAACACAATAATTCATGACTTGAGATATTTTATTTTTTCGGAGAATTTATAATTAGCGATAGCTGTCTGAACTCTGTTGAAACTCTCCAAACGACTGCGTTACCTGGAGGTCTTCTTTTAAACAGTATTCCCTTCCACATTTTTTTTATACACTCTAAAATGGAGGAGATTTTTTTTTATATTCATTATACTTTGAAAAACAGTAGCGAAGTGGTCGCAGTGATCGAAGGATATCAAATTGACACATCATACGAATGCACTCTAACGATATTGAATCTCTTTTATTTAAGGGTATCGACAATAAAGTCTGACTGTTCCCATTATCTTTTTTCAAAAATGAATTTTAAGCAATATATCCAATATATCCAATCTAGAATTTTACTTATCTTAAAAAATATGTAAGTTTTTTTAACTGTCTGTTTAATAACTCATTAAATCTAATGCACAATGACACATGTACTAAGAATACACTTTAATGATATCGAATCTTTTTTTTTATCTAAGAGATCGACGCCACAAAGATTATAAATTATGTCTTCATGAAAATAATGTACCATTATCCCATTTCCATCTAGTCTTTTGTCAAAAATGTGAAATTTACATATCTTAGTTACGATGTAGGAGTCATTAGACTATACTATGAATCTAGAGGGATACAAAAATAAAAAAATTCGATAATGGAAAAAAAATGTTCATAAAAATTCCTACCCTCAGTAGCATATAAAAATGGAGAGATCAGTATATATGTTGTCAGTAGTGAAACTGAAAGGTTTAAGGGAATTCATACGCGAATTTTCGATTTTTACAAAATTTTTTTCTTCGAGTTTTATTCAAGATGGAAGATGCAGTAGAAGTAAAACATGAAGCTCAAGAAGAATTAGAAATTGATTTAGAAGATTTAGAAGATGAATTTATAATTGATAAAGAAGAATCAGAATCAGAATCAGAATTAGAATCAGATTATGGTATCGCGAACTTCATAATTATGAAAGTGACAGTGACAGTGACAGTCATGCTGAAGTAACAAGTCATTTGATAACGCCAGCTGAATCAATACTTTGGATGGAACAAAAAGGATGTGCGTCATATACTTTTATTATTTATATACTTCAAACTTCTTTAGATCATAATAAGTTTTGCTCATTGTGCATCAGAAGATTGCATGATTTACTTTTACGTCTTCATGCTGTTCGCCAACATGTTATTAGTCAATATATATATATATATATTGACGGTATGTATGTAGGGAATGCCGAGAGCCGCTGTATCAAATATTGCCATGCAATCTATGCCTTATTTGCATAATGTGAAAGACATTTAACGCAATTGTGCAAAAATTATATTTTTTAGTAAATGTGTGAAAATTATATTTTAGTAACTGTGAAAAACAGTACATTTTAATATGGATCAAATATTTTAATATGGATCACGGAGTGTAATCTTATAGCGCAAACCGCTCAGTTAAATACGCGAGAAGAGTTTCTTGTGTGGCAATAGCGTTGCGATAATTTCATGGAGTCGCTGAAGGAACAGAGTCGTGCTAAACGTTCGCGATTATCGATTGTTGTTAAACAATCGTTGATCGCTCGTGAGACTCAAAAATTTGAAAGATACTGTGCGCGAATGTTTTGTGCAAGTGAGTGCCGGGTATAGCGCGGGACTTCGATGGCGCGAGATTGATATAGCGTTCGAAAGCCGTATATTGATGCCTTAATAAATTCTGGTCACACCGAACCTCGCCAATTCCTCGAAGATGCTAGAGAGATACTGCTGGAACGTGTGCAAAGTGTTATTCGGAAACATGATAATATTAAGATAAACACAGTGTTTAATGGTGAATTTGTATCGGGTGATAAACATGTGAATAAAAGTGTGAGCACAAGAAACTATGAATTCTTTTGTTCGTCTGATTTGCAAAAATGATACGCGTCGCGCGTGATCGAGTCCTGACATCGCTGGAAGAATTCCAGAAACATGATTGCGGGTGGACGCTGTCGCGTATCCTGAATTTAATTATAAACGTAAACAAGTACAATCCGTTGCACGTGAGATGTCGCATTGAACTCCCGCGAGAAATTAAAATGAAGAGAATGGTGGTAAACGTGCGATCCATGGACAATGCATGTTTTGCCTGGTCAGTGGTTGCTACTCTACGCCCAGTTAAAAAGCATACGGATGCGAGAGTCATAATATCCGCATTATTTTACAATGCTAAATCTCATAGGCATCTAGTTTCCAATGACGTTGAGTCAATTTAAAAGATTTGAAAGTCTCAACGATATCTCCATCAAGGTTTATCTCATCGTGGATCAAAAAAAATTTTTTTCTATTACTGCTCACCGACCGAAAGAGAGGCAAACACGTCAATCTCTTGTACGTACAGGATCCATACAACAATAATACAAAGCATGTATCAAGAATTTATCTCGCTTTGTGAGATCGTAAATGACAGCAACGAAGAATAGAATATATTTCTGTGATAGGTTCGTATACATTTAAAAAAGAAAAAAAATAATAAATATTTTCAGCAATATTTTTTTTTAAATCATGATAAAAATTTGTATTATTTTCCAGATGCCTACACTATTTTTATACAAGCACGAAATTGAAGATCCACGCAATAGACTGTAGAAACAACTGCGCGATCCAGCTGCCCAGTGAGGACAACAAGTGGTTGAGCTTCAGCAACTACCGCAGAAAGGAACGCGTCTCATTTGTTGCACATGCCGATCTGGAAAGGAAGATATGGAAACATTAAGCATGTACCAACATCATCAGGTTTTTAATGTAGCGTATTATGTTCATTGCTCGTACGATGACTCGCTGTCGAAATATCGGTTTTGTCGCGATAACGACTGCATAGCATGATTCGCCGAGGAACTAAAAAGCATATAATGTCAAAATTATCTTATCCGCTAACGTTTCCATGGTATATTTTATGAGAGACGATTGGATAAAATTTAATAGCGCTACGCACTGTCATGTATGTGAGAAGATGTTCGCAAAAGATGACATACAGGTACGCAATCATTGCCATCTCACTAGGCGATATAGAGTTTCCGCGCATTCAAATTGCAAAGATTCACATTGTATTTCTATAGTTTTTCATAATTTATCGGGATATGACGCACATTTCATCAAGAAATAACCTCTGCTTACAAAGGACATGTAGATTTATTACCGATAATGAAAGAAAAATACATTTCGTTTACGAAATATGTCGATAGCACTATAGATAAAAATGATCAAAAGAAAATTTGTATAACATTACATTTTATTGATTCATTTAAATTTCTCCTATCAAGTTTAGAAAAATTGGCATCGTATCTCGATAAAAATAAATTACGAATAATGCAACGTGAATTTTTTAACTAATCCGCAGAAAATTTCGATTTATTAACATGAAAAGTATATTTCCGTATGAATATGTTAACTGCGTCGAAAAGTTGGAGGAAGCTGAGTTATCATCACGCGAATCTTTTTAGAGTTCGTTGACAGGTGGTACCGTAAAGCGATTATGCGTACGCCGTGAATATATGGCAGCAATTCTCCATTCAAACCCTCGATGAATAGCGACTTCTACTTAAAAACAGATGTTGGCCGATATATTTGAGAATTTTCGAGATCGTTGCATCACGAGTTGTGAACTCGATCCTGCGTATTATTATACATTACCGGATTTTACATGGTTGAAACATATTCAATTTCGAACTTCTTATCGACATTGACATGGTTCTATTCATTGAACATGGTATACATGGCGATTTGAATCAATGTTCAAAAAGGTATGTGCAGACTAACAACAAGTAGATACAATCATACGATCCATCGAAACCATCGATGTACCTGATGTATGACATCAACAATCTGTACAGTTGGGCAATGTGTCAATTATTGCCATACGATTTTCATTGGATCGACGATGTAGACAATTTTGATGTTATGAATGTCGTGTTAGATTCACCGACGGTGAATTTTACGTTCTCGAAGTTGACTTGGAGTATCCACAACATGTCCATAATACGCACTCCGATTTACTGTTGTCCAATGTGCGAGAAACCACCGGCAAGCGAGAGGAGAAGCTCGCGATATTGTATGATAAAAAGCATTACATTCGCAGTCTGCAGCAATGTACTCGTCACGTCTCTGCATTATAAAGATCCATCGTATACTGCAATTCATGCAATCTCCATGACTTCAGTTCGAGTACATCGAACTCAATATAAATTTTAGAACTTTATCAAAGTTCGAGAAAAACTTATTCAAATTAATAAACAACGTAGTTTTTAGCAAGACCATGGAGAATGTGCGTAACCATGTTAATGTGCGACTCGTAATGCGTTGGGATGAGAGATACGATATAGACATCGGTAGCAGCTTCATCCATAGAAGCGGAGTATATTGCTGCATGCAAGTAAAGAGTTACTCTGGCTAAGGCAGCTATTGAAAGACATGAATTTCCCTGCAGAAGAACCATCTACCATCAATAAAGATAATCAAGAATGTATTCAATTAATTGAGTCAAACAAGTGTGGGGATCATACTATACACATTGACGTTTGCTACCATTCAGGACCTACAAGAGAAGAAGATATTGCACATGCAATACTGTCCCTCAGAAAGGATGCTGGCGGATTTATTCACTAAGTCATTGGCTAAGGAGTGGTTTCTAGAGTTAACTGATAGCTTGAGAATCCGTTAGGATTGAACTGATCTCAGCGAGAAAGGGTGTCAGTATGATAGCGCTTCGTATAGTTTTGATCTTGTTGCACAGTCGCGGGTATGCGATTTAGTTTTTCAATGCAATGTATGTCTCTCGCATTCTTGTACCACGTTTTCTTCTTCTTGCGCATGCGTTGTAATAATATTTCATAATAAACACTTTTTCTTTTGCATATAAAACGAAATAGAAATGTTTACAATCATTGGGCTTTGTCGTACGAAATATCTTGGAGATAGATATTTGGACTATCAAATGGCTGATATCTTGAATATTGGAGGCGAACCAATCTTTGATGATCGCATCATCAAGTTCGAATTTCACACATACAATCCGTACGTCAACACGACGTTTGGACATAGCAACGAAATAAGGATACCCATACAACAGCAGGATTTATACATGTTACCATGTAAAAGCATTCTCTACGTCGAAGATTGACTTCAAAGGAAGAAAATGTACAAAACCGACCAAAGTTTAGATGTAATTGCATAGCGTTCATGTTCGATGAAATTCGATGTGAATTCAATGGTATAGAGATCGACCATAGCAGAAACGTTAGAATAACTAGTCTTATGAAGGGTTATTTTTTAATGAAATTACATACAGCTTGCATAATGCGGGATTTCTCGACTCTAGTGATACCACGAAAAGTCTAATGCCAGACGACGGATATTTTAATTTTTGTATGCCGCTCAGCACGTTGATACAATGGTAATAATTACATAGTGAGAGATCCAGTGACAGAGCTGCACTTGAATTATTCAAAGTATAGTGGCGAATGCCTCACGTTGCATTGAATGAAGTTAATAAACTATCCATACGAGCTACGAGCCTTGGAAAAGTGGACGATATTATATTTAAATATAAATTTCCGTTCTTGGAATATATGAATATTCTCTATTGCCGAATACAACGAAGTATTTCTGGACCATCAAAACTGCGACTCAGCTGGAAAAACGATATTATCTTTGGTCTATAGACTTATAAAAAATATCATAACAGCATATAAAATTTACTTCGACACCTGTAAATTAACCAATGTGAAACTTTATCTAAATTCTGAATTTTATCCGTACGATGATCTAAATCTAGACTTTGACAAACGCAGAGCCGCTATTTTGTATAATGTGTATTTACGTTTCCGTACGTCTTATTAGCAAATCCCTCGTGAAAGAAATGAATCATCATTCCAATTAAATCGCTTTTTGATAGGTTTTACTCTAGTAACCATTGACTGTTTTCGACAAAATGAGTCAAGAGTGGCATAGTGAATGTACTATTAGAATTTGAATTTAAAGAGAATATACCCGCGAATACAAACTGTCTATTGCCTCATACACAACTGCGTGATCGAATACAGCTCCATGTCCAACATAGTACGTAAGATTATTTAAATTATCGTTTTCGCGAAAGAGTAATATTCTCTCATATCTTTTCAATATAAGAGATAAAAATCAAGATTTTTTTTTTGATCGAACACAATCAAAAAATCGTTCGTGTGGTCTGAGACGTACATTTTCCGTCCGTCACAGGGGTCGGAAGACCCGATCGAACAGTGCAACTCTGGCTCCCTGAATCCTTCCACTTTTTAGAAAGTGGACGTATTTGCACATTCTTATACGTTATTTCATCGATTTCGCGTTTGTTTCGTTCTATTTGCGTGTCCCGCAGATTTTCTGCGGCGGATTTATCTTTTCTTTTCATGCATTGTCGTACCGCGAGTTTTGCAGGATAATTGGCGACCTCCTTGTGACCTTGGGAATTTTGCGTCGTCTCTCCGAATATAGAGGAAGAGAAAAGATGGCTGGGACCGAGAATCGGAAGAGGAATGATGGAGGATTGGCCGAGACGTCCAGCAAAGCGTCCTACAAGATGGATAGCATGCAGATGATATCGCTTCGCATTTCGATGTCTTTGCTTTAATTCGAGACATGTTTTATCGTCACACATTACAGGCACATGGGCCGCGAGGACAGTGGCCGGGGATAGCCACTATATGACTAAGTATCGGCGAAAGACTTCACGATGGAGCTCGCGGAGCCCTCTGAGGAAAGGTCGGCGCCCAAGGTCGGAAGCGGAGACAATGACTATGGGGACGCCGACACCGAAAGGCGAGTCTCCCGCGAATCTGAGATCCGGGAGGGCTTCTGAGGCGGCCGAAGGAAACGCGGCGGCCCAGTCGAATTCCGCGCGCTAGGACAACATAGTTGATATGGCTCACACGATTCGCGGAGCTTGCGGGACCTCGCATCACTTAGGCACGATAAGACCCCCTCGTGGTGATAGTGATCACTGTGTGATCCGGAACGATCAACACCCGACACTTGTACTACGGCGAGCGAGCGAGGAACACAGCCGAAGGACGCAGGACGCTATGAGTGCCCGGGGTAGCGAGTGGACAGAGAGCCTGACGAGAGAACTATCGGGACAAACGTAAGAAGTTTGTAAGGTCGTCAATTTTCGTGTCCGGGAGGCGCGCGTAATTATCGTTGTCGTGTGCGAGAGGTTGTGCGTTGAGTTTTGTGCGGTATTTGTATCTGAACATATCGTTTCCCGCGACTTGTAAGATTTTCGGGAGAGTTACTTTCCACATCCGCCTTAGCCACAGCCTGGTCATTTCGTGGAGTCTTGTCGCGTACCGATTGGCCTTGTATCGGAATTTTGTATCGTGATGTCTGTATGTTCTCTGTCTATCTGCGGCATTTTGTAAAATTCAATTGAAGCCCCGCGGATGAGTACGAGGTCACGTCGTGTTCGTGGAGAGACCGCAACTATCTCGTATTTCGGTTATCATATGCGAAGAGTATTCTTACGTGGCATGAGTTCGTGCCGTCAAGAGTTAGCGCAATTGATACGCCCCGCGTAGAGAGGGGGCATGTGCGAGACTATAGTAGCGCATTGTGATCGCATATTGTGACGTGACCTTGTCAACGAATACCAATGAAAGTCGGAGCCTGACCAAATATATTTGTTATTTCTTCTTATTAATAATTATCTGATTTATTGCCGTCTATTCGCTCCTTCCCACGGTCCTCTATCCTCGACCACGAACCACCCCCCTCTGCCATTTCCAAGGCTGAGCCGTCGACGTTCGCAGTTCTGTAGAAAATCACGTAGAAAATCTCCCGATTAATTTCAATAAAGAACACACTCACTCGTGCCTGGCGCCCAACTATCGTTTGCGAGATCTCGCAGGGCCCGCAGGAGAGACCATGTGTCGACACGTTTTTTGTCGCATTTCCGTTATAAAGACAGGAATTCTGCCGAGTCGAGAAAGAATTAGCTGCGAACGCGCGACGAAGTTGCACCACGCTCGTGAGTGCGATTGCAGGCCATACCAACGTTTGTGGATCTACAAGGATTTGTCGTTGAAGGAGATTTGTTGTGAAGGAAGTAGCGATGCTGAGAAATGGAGTTATTCTTTCTCATTATATTTTTATATGCCCCATGCCATGGAGATATCTTGAGAAGATCCGAAAAGTCTTGTGCTTCCTGGTTGAGTACTTATCACCATGGATTGCAATGGGAAGACGAAATGATACAACATGCGAAACGTCTGATTATAATGGCTATAATCGGTGCGGAAGAGAATGACAATAAAGTTTTCATATACTAAAGGAAGTCAAAAATGCGAATGGTTGACTGATACTCGATAGGGACGATGTGATCATTGAAATCTTGATGTTGATTACGAAGATATAGAATCTTTGAATAATCTAGATATTACTAATAATATGCGATGTGGAAAATATGCTAAGAATGCGTTGCAGAATGTATTTAAAATATACAACTGATTGTCGCAACGTCAAAAAGAATTGTATCAATTTGAAAAAAATAAAGTGAGAGATTTTTTTAAAATATGTTTTAATTTCTTTCCCCTTTCCCAGTAAGATTAAAAATCAATTAATAATATAATAATTATTCGGTAGTACGATTCAAAAAGTATTCAAGTTAGCGAATAAGAAAGCGCGTGTCACGCTTCGCCATTTGTCTTATATTATTAAAAATTAGTTTTTTTGACTGAGATATATAATTTTAACTTGCGTGAATTTATATACTACGTATGTAGTTCTCAGAAATGCGCGCCAAAATGATTTTTCGATCTTTGAAAACGCTAATTCTACTAAACTATCGCAGTATTATCACGAGTTAAATTGACTAGCAATTTTACAAACATTTAATGCAATTCGCATTTTCGAAATGATTTTAATAATGTTGATTAGCATATTAAAATCTGTAAATAATTAATTCTTATTGCGAAAAATATTACCCGGATCTCAGAATTCGATTCCCGGCTGAAGTAATATTGGGTATGAGAAAAAGTTCGTGGCGATTTTTTAGTTTAATTTTTAAATTAAAGTTTTTTTAATAAAATTAAAGTTTTTCTTAGAGTATTGAAATCAATTTATTTAAACCAAATATGCTCCATTATTTTCTATAATATTTTGCCATTTTTGGGGCAGAGCCATAATTCCATCGCAATAGAACTTCTGTGGTTTCTAATCGAAAAACTGCTTCAAGTGATTTTCACAGGCCTCTTTTGAAGCTAGCTTTACACCATTAAGAGAGTTCTGCAGAGACCTAAACAAATGATAGTCTGAGGGTGCTATGTCAGGATTATACAG
>Ga0157364_1004403_pt1 | contig 14062 bp, 5 predicted proteins | sample AttsexASBM2_FD_111476 | JGI IMG/M metagenome (GOLD analysis project Ga0157364, IMG submission 111476) | Fungus gardens microbial communities from leaf cutter ant in Ribeirão Preto, State of São Paulo, Brazil - Atta sexdens ASBM2 | ecosystem: Host-associated > Fungi > Mycelium > Unclassified ... | reverse complement strand
TGTTGTGTGTGTGTGTGTTTCTGTGTGGGGTTGTGTGTGTGAGGTTCTGTGTCGCGAGGTTTTATGTGTGTGTGTGTGTGTGTGTGTGTGTGTGTGTGTGTGTGTGTGTAGTAAAAAGACATAAATGTATAATGTGTGATAATTAACTAGAAATTGTTACTTGAATTTTAATCTATTACATGTAAATTTGCATACTAATAATGACGGTAAGCGAAGTTATAAATAAAGCGCAATATGTCGGAAAAGGGCGGTCAGTGGTGAGGACTCGCGAGCATTAGCGGTGTCTATAAATTCCAAACTTTGTAATGTAATTCAAACGGGACAAATGTAAGTTACTCCGACGCGACGCGGCGCATGGAATGATGTATTATCGGGCGTCACGTGCTATATAATTTATTATTCGTTTCTTGTTATTCATTATTCAACACATTTGCCTACGTTTGTCTCAGATATTATAATAACGGTATTAAATCGATCGACAATGGCAGTTAAATATGACTTAAGAAGGAACACCAGGGTGATGAGGTCGGAAAATGTAGCGTGTTTTTAGCGTGCAATTATGCTGTTAATAAATTTATTTTGACAATTTAATTTGCTGCAAACTAAAAGTTTACATAAATACTATTATATTTAAAAAATGAATTCAAAAATATTAATTTTTTGCTAAGATATAAAATAAAATAGATATAAAATTTTATATTAAATATATACATTTTGCTCTTGTATGACCGCATTTGGTAGTTATCGATGTGTCATTTTTTTTATCAAAGTTGAGGAGGCAAAGCAACTTGTTGGCGTGCCGCGAAAAAGTTTTTATGAAATGCCTACGACTGATGTCTATATAGTCAAATTTATTCGCAGCTTTGACCGTATAAAATAAATTGCAGTTGGAAACGTATATTCTACTTACTGCAGAAGTACAAATGTTTCACGGCACTTCGTCATACTTCCTTGGCACAATATCCTTGAATTACCCTCTATCTCATTTCTTGGTATTTCTGCTACAATAAAAAGGATGTTTAAATTGTGCTTCGCTAAAAACTTTCGGATTATCTGACTATAAATCTGTTTTTCACACAATCTATAAGGATGACGATACACTCTCAGGATTTCGTTTGAAAAACAATGAGAATAAGTCTGTATATACTTATAGACTTATTGACATATTAATAAACGAGTTTTAAGCTATAATTTTTAATTTACATTCAATAATCTTTAATATTAAATCTCTTTAATATTAATTATCTGCAATATATATTAATAGCTATCTGAAATAACAGAATTACAGAATATACAGTTTGTATAAAATATGTTTCCAGTAACTTTTGCTTGAAATTATATTTCTTCTTTGATTATAAATCGATTTGTTTAATTATATAAAATCTACTAAAAAGAGACAGTTTAGTATCAAGATATCTTTACCAGATATCTTCTTGCTGTGTCGATTTGAAATAATCTTGAATAACTTGATTAATATTTGTTACAGTTGCGCATTGCTCCAAGATATTAATCCGCGAGCAAAATAAATCGAACGATTCAGATATATTTTTGTCAAAAATAGTTAATAAAATTCCGATGCAGGATTAGCAGGCACTATTATAAAGTGTATATACCAGACACTTTAATTTGTCTAATATCATGCGTTTTAATTAAAACTTCTCGGTTTGAAAAGAAACTTTGATTGATTGCAAAAAACGGATTCTTAAGCGGATACTTAATTCTGTAGAAAAACGAATATAAAGGAGACTCGCGAATCTTTCCTTTCCGTTTATTCCCAGATAAGCACACTTCCCTGTTAGATCTTCCCTTTTCCCGCATCTTCTTCACCATCTCCTCGTCTGAAAGTTACACTGACAGGATCCAGTCGGAATATCCGAATCAAGTTCATGAACAAAGAGAACAAAAAATTATGGGAAGTTCTCACGGCACCACATTGCGTCGCCGCACTGTGCCGGTATGATGTCCCGAAGTCGAATTTATTCGCGGGTTAAAGCGTAAAATCGGCCACCACTGGCAGGCTCGAAACGGGCGAAATCATATTACTCGATGAATATGCAGTGCGATTTTGCGGTTGAAAGTTTTCAGTCGGTTGTAACTCGCCGTGCTGTTTCTGCTTCCGCTCGCACCGTAATCCTAAAACTGACGGCGACGGCGACGGCCGGATGATTCGCACAGACGTATTCTAATTAGGACAAAAAGCGGAATACATCACGCGGCTGTTCCCTAAATCACATCCGTACCCGAAATACTGTTCGGCTTCTTAATTGATTCCTTTGCCGTCATTTCCGGGCGCTGCGGCGAGAAATCATTTAGGATCTAGAAATTAATTAAGAATCGCATAGCGAACGGCGATTAATTTATTTTGCGAATTAGTCGATTCTTTAAAAAGCAACGGCAGTATTGGACACTCAATTTATCTTGATATTGATACGATGGTTCGAGAAAAGTTAATTGATGGATTTTCGATATTTGCAAAAAGAGATTATGACATAAAGTGTAATCATACGACAATAGCTCGATATGTATAACGTTTTGTAGCAACAATGTTTTGAAATATTTCAAACGTATGTTTACTGAAACATTTCTATTCAAAAAACTGTATTCCTTCCACACAATTCCAAACTAACATTTTTCCGGTTGATTATAGTCTAAAATGTCAATAAAATTGAATTCTGTTTTAGAAAAAAATTAAAATCAAAAGCCTTTAAAGATTTAAAGTAAAAGTACAAAACAAAAATAATTTCATAAAACAACTGTTTTCTATTGTGAATTGTTTTATATTTCTTTGTTTATATATTGATTATTGCTATTGAAATTTGATGTATAACAAATAATTTTGTTAACATTTAGATATTCAAGCTTAAAAAACCATGAATATATTATTAATGTTTCAAAATTATTTTTTTAAATATTTTACATAAAAATATTTTATTCTACAGTTTTTTATGAGAAATTATATCTTTCATATTTTTTTACGATATAATTTTTTATTTACAAAAACAGATATTTTGATTTATCTTTAATGTACATATTTTATATTATTATTTTTGATTTAGAAATATTATGTATATAGAAATGATAAAAAAAGAAAATGATTTATTCTATTTTATTTATGTATTTCGTTATTTTAGGAATTTTATTGATTAAGCGAAATTAGATTTAGGATTTTATCCATTTGAATAACGGCAAACGTTCGAAGATAATTTGCCTCCCCGGATCATAATTCGATTTCTCTATCGTGCTAAATGTACCCTCGTTACCCAATTTCCTGATCGAGCTATCGCTTCGAATTACTATCTAATTCGTTATATTCGATAGAATCTATCATAATCCATTGGCTAAAAAAAATCATATACAGTATGATAAAATTAAATCATCACGATAATTGGAAAGATATTTGAAATGAAATATTTAAAAACTAGAATGTTTTTAAAGTAATCTCATGAACATTAAAAATTCTTCGAACATCATTGGCAATATGCCTCTTCAAATATTCCGGCTATGTGAAAAATGCATTTCTGTTGATATAACTTATTAATCGAGATAAAGTAAAGAGAGGTCAGCGGAAAGTTCTTTCTAAAAAAAAAAGCATCGACGAAAGGAAATTCTTTGTGAGAATACGCGGCTTAAACGTGCACTTTTCGTTGAGGCGTGACCAGCCGAAATTATCGAGGAAACTGGAATTTCCCGATCGGCCATGAGACGTCGTAAAGATATAACGTAGCGCTGGCGAAGGAGCTGAATATAGCTTGTTCAAGGATTTCTGCTCGGCAGTATGCAGCTGTAGCTCCTGTCGTAACCTACCTACCTTCCCTACCTATTTTACCTTCTCGCCAATCCTCACCTTCTTGTTGTTTCGCGTACACTCCGTGTCTCTCAACGTTAGCTTGAGACCATGAAACGGTCGGTTTAAACAAGGAGCACGATAAGTAACAGTTTGATTTTTTAAACTGAATAATATATAATATCATATAATTAGAATTGTATTTAACCTAGCTTTTTCTGTTGATTATTTCCTTGAAATAATTCAGTATTCTAGTTTCTATTCTTTCCCGAATCACATCTACCGTCACATTTTCCTTTTCTGTTAAATAATCTGCGTTCTTCACATAATGGTTTCGCGAGAATAATTTACACGTTAATTAAATATTTTTATCATACAAAACATTAATAATTATTTCTATTATAGTGATTATTTAGTTGGTTAAATCAAAATTATTTATTTTTATTGGTCAACATTCTATGCATTTATAAGAGACAAAGAAAATTTACGTTTTATTACACTGATAAATATAATTTTTATTTAATTTTAAATAAGTTGACTAAGTATATTTTTTGCTATTAATGCATATTAATTTTTGTCAATCTAATTTTTTAAAAAAAGTTATACAGTAATACACATTACGATAGTAATACAATAATTAAATTTTTAATTAATTTGTCCTATCATCCGATGTCAATGAATTTTTCCTTAAAATCGATTATATGTATGTATGTATAATAGTACTTGAAATTAATTATTTATCAAATAAAATAAATGATTAATGAATATATTTTTTTCTGACGTATATAATGAAGCACTGAATACAATAGTTGATGTTCCAGGTTTAATTCAGTTATATAAACGTTCCATTAACTTTTGTAATTAAATAGCCTGCGCACTAGCTACTTATGTTTGATATTAGTTAACAACTTAGAGATTCATTAGAGATAGCCATAAATAGTGTATTATTTTAGAATAGAAAAGTCTGCATAACCTATTTGAAATCATCGATACTCATAGCTCGACGTAATTAAATCGCACAGAAATATATTATACATATAATATTGATTAAGAAACACAACAATAAAACATAATTATTTTAGAAGTATTCCACATATTTATTCAGATCCATGTAATAAATTTATTTTACTAGTTATTAATTATTCTACAATAATTATAAATCAGCATTTTGGAAGTTGTATTATCATTTATATTATGGTGTAGCAATATTTTCAGTCTCTACGTATATATTTAATTATAGTCCACACATTATCAGGAAGTAATTCATCTATATAAATCATAGATTTCTATTGTATTATAAATCAACTGATTAAAGACATGACTGATAGTGAACAATCTCTCTCATTAGATGTTTCTGACAGGTCTCAAGAAGAAAATAGGCCTACTAGAATTCCTGATTCATCTTCTCAATGACAGAAACGATTGAAAGCTGAGCATACTGAACATACTTAGATACCTAACATACAAGAAGAGCTACAAAAAGTACTACATGAGAAAGTTGTTGAATTACATGTCAAGATAGATCAACTGATTAAAGACAAGGTTAATGGTAAACAACCTTCATCAAATGTTTATTAAATCTGAAGAAGAAGATGAGTCTATGTCTACTAGAGTTTCTGATCCATCTATTCACGACAGAAATTATTAAAAACAATCGAGTATACTAAGATACTTGACATACAAAAAGAGCTACAAAAATGAATACCTAAGAAAATTGTCGAATTACATATTAAGATGGATCAACTACTGATTAAAATGGATAAGCTTATATCTAGAGTCTCTGGTCTATCTACTCAACGACAGAAACCATTGAAAACAAATCAATATATTGACAATAAGATATCTGACACAGAGCTGCTAGAATTAATATATGAAAAAGTTAATAAATTATTTTTCTTGATGGATAATAATAAACAAGCAAGAATTGCAGAGTAGAAATTACAAACCAAATTAACATAACCAAATTAGATAATATCATACAAATGGTGTAATCTTTTCTTACATTTTCTGCAAGAGTTACTAATTAAGTTAATATAGAAAGATGATTGCTCCAAAAATGTTCTTTTTAATAAAGCATAATATCTAAATATATTTACTAATAAACAAATATAATATGTAAATGTATTCGAAAATGATTTACTAATAAAGAATAAAATTTCAAAAATCATAAGAATAAATTAAATTAACAAATTAATATAAAATATGAGAAAAATATGTATATCGAGGTCATACTGTATAGATATAAATGCATATATTACTGTTTAGAAACATATGTAATCGTTAAATTAATCCCAAAAGTTTATGTATTTATTTTCTTTAAAATTTGAATTTTATCTGAAAGAGCACATACAAAATTTTATGTCTACTAACATTTGTTTTACAATTCAATCATAAAATCCAAAAATCCGATTATCTCAAGCTCATTATCTTTTCGAATATAATCATAGTTTATTGTATAAAGTGTTCATAATTTTTTTTTGTAAAATCCATTTATCCTATCTAAGAATATATTCGTATATAAGATGAGAATATATTGAAATGATGCAGATTGAATCTCAGAAATATAACTGCCTTACCGTTAGACGGATTATTATTCTCTGTATCAATGTAAGGACTAATAATACAATGTTATTCTCTTAGTCGGAATAGTAATGTGTATATCGATGACAAAGAGTCTCCCAAGTATATCATTATTATCACAAGAATGTTGTCATCGGATTAAGACTCAACCATTCGCGACGCTACTCATTTATTCCACCAAGATTGCGAGAATTCAAAAAGATTTAACGTCGCATTACATTTAATTCTCTAACACGTACAGCTCACGCGATATAAATTATACCTTAAAGTCGACTTTAACGTTAAGACGACTTTACATTTTTCACAGATCCGACTCTAAATCTGCCGAACGAAGCGCGTAACTCGCAAAATTAATGCGATACGGAGAATTATTAAAACGAGTCTCTGCCTCGCGCGAAAGCATGAGATAGTGGTGATATTCTTCGAATCGGTGTCTCCTTCTCTCTTATTGAAAGTAAGGGGATTGAGATCCGTTAAGACTCAATTTTCATGCAAGAGTATTAATCTTTGGCTGACCTCTAATCGGCTTTTGTTATACAAACTTGCGTACTTTGCGGTGTACGTGACGCAAAGTCAGCCGGGACCTGAGGTAGTAATGTTTGCTCGATCTTACCTATTTCAGAGATTGCAATGGTCTAGCACCGAGGCGCATCGCGAGCTTTGTTACTTGAAGGGCCGCAGCGACGACGAGTGCCAGAATTACGTGCGAGTATTCGGCAGGCAAGGCCCTGATCGCTTTCTCGTTTGCGGCACAAACGCCTACAAACCGCTCTGCAGACAATTCACGATCAAGGTAAGCTCATAAGTTTCAAAACACACAGGTTGACTCTTAATTGCATGTCGAAACTTCAATGAATAAATTGAGAGAGGTTTCAAGACGAAATTGCAATTCTCTCTATGCTTTACATATATTGTAATGATTTCTTATGCAAATTGTGATTTTAAAGAAAATAATTTTCAAGTTGGATAATGGTTAATAGTATAGCTGTTTTGAATAACTTTTGATTAAATAAATTTTGTACATCATTAATCAGAATCAAGTGCATTGCAGTAGTGATTTATCAAAGTACGAGTAAAAAAGATTTTATTGGAAAAATAGAAAGTTATTGAAGTTGTTCAAGGTATAAAGTTAAATAAACTTTTTCTAAAATAAAGATTATATTTTTTAAAATAAAATATTGTGTTTTTGTTCACATTTTGATGGATGTTGGAAAGAAATGAATAAAGATTGACATATAATACAATGTATTCAGAAAGCATGTAAACTTAGAACATAAATGAGATATTTCAATTAAAACATAAAAGAGATATGTCAATTTTCGGATTTGTCATTTAAAAATGTCGCTTTAAGAAAAGATTTATACTATTTCACACACACACACACACACACACACACACACACACACACACACACACACACACACACACACACACACACACACACACACACACACACACACATTCTTTTTTATTATACTATTAATAAAAAATAATCGAATAATTTTTGTATCATATAGAATATTTACTTTTTATTGAGCGAAACGCTTCGAACATTTTCTGTTGTTTGTCACAAATTAAAGAATAAAATAATCTATATATAGTACAATATAAAAAATTTGTTTTATGCTCTAGATTTAAAATGAAATATTGACATGCAATTAATGACCCTGTATACTTTTCGACGTCGACACTCTTTCGCCTGTCAAGTGAATCGAGAAAAATATGAAGCATATAACGTATCGTATAAAATCAAGCGATATTGCGAACGAATCTGTTAATGTGTAGAAGAACGAACGATTGACTTCGACAGGTAATTTTCTCAGAGAGATTCGAAAACGTATCCAGAAATTTAACCGCGCAATTGGTAAACCACATTTAACCCTTCGTGTTTGTAGAATATATACGGGAATGAGACGCCCCAGGGTTACCGCAATGGCATCGTTATATCCGTAACGGTATTGCTAACATTTCCTGAAAGTTTCATGCAATTCCGGCGCATGGCTTTCAAATTACATAACGCTTTCGTTGTGCATACGTGCCAGACTTGGAACCTTTATATCGAGTTGTAAAACATCGTAACGTAGCAATAACTAATAGTTATGTTTCATAATATTTTATTTTGTCGATCAGTTAAATTTGGTAGACATTATGAGTATACATTTAAGTAATAATGATTACTACTTTGTAAAGTTTATAATATAATACAAAAGAAGAAAGGAAGAAAATAGCTACTGTGTGTAAGTGAACAAAAATATATTTCAAAAATTAATAATTCTTTAATCATAAAAAGATAACATATCAGCTTCTAGTTTTTTAAATAAATATATTTTTTAAATATGTCATACAAGTGAGATGTAAAATTTGAGACAAAAAAGGAAAGCACATATATATGTACATATATTACACTTTGTACAGTTGAAGTGTATACATTAAAATAAAAGGAATTTGTACATTGAAAGGACAGAAATAACAGTAGAAAAATTATCAAAAGTATAAAGGGGAAACTCTATTCTTTAATAATTTTCTCCCTTGTTCTCAAGTACCTCAATTATTCGCTCTGGCAGTAATTTATAAAGTCTCTCTCTAGAATTTCTTATTATTCTAATGTTACCCATTTTATCTCGCGCGTCTTTGATTCATTAATAGCTTGAAATTGCTTTCCATCAAAATATACAATTTGTGTTAATATTAATCTGCAATAATATTCAATCTGGAAAATGCTCTAATCATTTTAAAATAAAAAATTTTTTTTTTTTTTCAAAGATATTATTTTATAGTTTTTTGTGCATTAGCATTTTCTTTTTTATACAACAAAATTTGTTCTAAGCAGTATGTCTCTCTCTCTCTCTCTCTCTCTCTCTCTCTCTCTCTCTCTTTAATTTATTTTTAGAATATAGAAATTAATAGTAGTAATTATTTTTTGTCTTAGATGAATTTGAAGTTATATATAAACTTCTCATTATACTTTATTCCGATGCAAATCATCTTCGCCCATTTACTATCATATTCGTAATTGTCATTAATTACATAATAATGTAATGTAAGTGTGTTATCGTAGCAGCAATAATAAGTATCAGAATCATTAGATAGTTTTCCGTTTGTTTTCTATTTGTTTTTTCTTGAATTTATTTATTGTAAACTATAAAAGATCGGCTTGATATTGTATTATCAGTGTTCTTTCCTTAACTATTTTTTTATTGAAGATACTCAAACTTTTGAAGAACGCGTCAGACATTTCTAATATTGATTGAAACAACAACTTGTTGAACAATTTTCATTGCACAAATACGCGAGTTAAAAGCGATTTATAAAATTATTTCTTTCTCTGAAAGTATTGTAAGAATGTTTTTTAAATCACAATTTTGATTGTGAAGTTTGATTTCGTTCGGATTCATTCAACTTGGAAAGCAAAGATTTCCCGTGGTAGTTAGTGATCGTAGTTAATTCATAGCGTATAAACGAGAAATCGAAAAAGGGAAATAATTAGCAAGTTTTGCGGGTGAATACTTTTCACTGGATATAATTAAAATTACCGATCGGATAAGTTTTTGATGCGGCGTTCTGAAAGCGGTGCTTATATATGTAGAGCGAACGCAGCAAGACGTCGCGGCGCCCTGCGTCTTAATAATGGCACGTCGTGGAAACGCATCGTCATGGTGGAACGACGACTAAGGTAGGCGGTGGATATTGCAAAAGGAAAAAAAAAAGGAAAAGTGGCACGAGGACGTGATTTATCTGCTCGTATATCTTTTTCCTCCTTTTCTCCTTTCCCTTTCTCTTCTACTCTCTTTCTCTTCCTTTCTTCCGATCTCAAACAGATGACGGGATTGCTGCAGGTGCAGAGAGACTCGGTAACTGGCGTCAAGACGACGAGGATATATATCTTTGTTCGGATGCATTCATTTATGGTTGAATTTTCGCTTTATGCGAGCGAATTATGACATTATAAAATAAATGAAAAGCAGACAAATTATATGGCATATTTATTAAACAAATACATAAAAGTATTTTAATTGTCAAGTACTAATTATTAAAACTTTGAAGACTCGTAATATATACATACTTTATATATGCTGAGATAAAGATTTCACTGCTAAATTCTGTTACAAGACCGTAAGTGCAAAAATACAAATATTCTATATAAAAATATTCATATTAGAATAAACGTTGTATTCATATATAGATATAAAAATGTGTGAAGATTGTTATTAATTGGGTTTTAGAAAATGAAATCGCTACGTATAACATAGCGATTAAAAACATGAAAAATAATTATAAAATGCTGCTTTGTCTAAATATCATTATTTTTTCTTTGATGATCTATTTATATTCATTTTTGATAATTGTAATTATTTAAATCAAAATAATACGGATTATTTACATGAAAATAGTGCGAATTTCTTACAAGGAAAAATAAATAATTAGAATTAGATGTTTACATCCATGTTAAATGTGAGTAACGGATACGAAGATTAGTATCGAAAGCGAGTCTATCGTATACATGGCAGTGACATACGTAGTATGAGATTCGAATGTTACCGAGATCTTCCGGGGTAATCAACCAATGGAACTTCTAAAGTTCTCGGGAAGACGTATATCGACGAGTCTTCGTGGAAGTAACTAGCGTCTCCTTAGGATATCACGATACCTTATCATTCTACTTCCTGAGCGAAAGGGAATTTATTTTCCAACGTAATACCCCTCGATTCGTGATGGAAAACTGATGCGCCGCCTTCTCACTTCTCTCACGCGAGGTCTAATTCCCGTCCACGAAAGCCAGCAATTTTTACTTCCGTATTATGCGCCATTAAAAACTCATCCGCTGCAACCATGTGCACGATGGTGGCGAATAAATCATACGCAAAGTAGGTCTGCTTTTCGCCGGAAGTTTTCAGTAAACACGCAAGATTTACGTCACGAGAACTTTTGAGAGAGGAAAAAAAATAGAAGAAACCGAAAATTTCGTCAAAAATAAATTTCAACGCACGATTTGATTGAACGTGACGATGCAAGATTGCGCTGTTTACAATTGCAACGATCAATACAATGCAAGATACGTGGAAAAAATAGCGTGATACTCGCAATAAAACTCGCGTTGCAGATGGAGGATTTTACTGTTCTACTTTTTCGTCACTATTGTTATTCGCTACGCGGACAGATGACATTTTTCACTTGCATCTTTCACCATTTTTTTACAATTTATTGAAGATTCACATCTAGTAAAAATAATTTTTGAATAAACTACTATAGGCTTTTATATTTATTGATCAATAATTGCTATTTATTCGCATAGAATAAAATACGCGTTATTCTAGAATAAAAAATATTTTACGAAAACTTCAAATATGCGATTTTATCACTCGTAATTTATTAAACGTGCAACAGATTACATGGAAGATTTGAGATTATGATACACGATTACGAAGATTGGTGTTCAAATACTGAGATGCAACCTACTTCATTTTTACCGATTAAGTTACAGTATGTTTAAACAAAGTTGATAAATTTTTATTAACTTTAAATTTTTATCTTATGACGTATATAAATCATCTAAAAGAGCAATTACGATTATAAGCAAGAAGATTTTGACATTTAGGAATAATGGGAAAATTATTTAAATTGCTCAGTAAGTTACATAAAATATCAAAATTATTTTAATCTTTTAAACACAATATGATCATTCATATTATATTAATAGAGACAAACTAATAAAAGCAAATTTATAATTTTAATAGCGTAGTCGTAATTTATGCAACTGATATTAATTTTGAAATCTATTTTTCTCATAAATAAAATTTTCTAAAGATATTTTACATCTTTGACGCATGTTTTTATATTTTACTTTTTTCAACGAGTAACAAATAATACGAACGTATTATTTGTGAAAATACGTGATTGTTGATTTAATTCTAACAAATGATAATATAATGCTAATATAAATAATAATGAAAAATTTGGTACGCTAATTATTTGTATTCTTTTGACATTTTTCTAATTATTCATTAGTATAATTAATCGAGAATTTGTGTAACATTAAATAGAGAATACAAGAGACAATCTGTTACGTTAAAAATTTATTAATAAATAGCTATAAAAAATTTCTTTTGTAAATATTCGGAAGATTTAAACCGTGTATTTATAGGCATTGCAGAGATAAAAAATAATTATTTATTTGTATAAACAACTTAATAATAAAATATTTGAAAAGTGCGTGTTTTAAAGTTTAATGAGTGTATTTAAAGAGTGTGTGTTTTAAAGTTACGCGTAAATTATACTAAAATATGATAATATATACGATATGATTTGCAAATATCATGACGTCTTGTAATACTTCTGGAAGATATTTAATACTGAGGAGTAAAAGCTATATGAACTACTAATTGAGCCAGGAACAAAGGCGCGCTCTGGTTATGAAAGAAAGATTAAATACTACATAAGAATACGACCGTAACATCATTTTTTTGCGGTACTAACCAAGAATTGATTTTTTTATGGTAATCATTACCTCACTACTCGCTCTAATCAACACAGTCGGGTTAATATTATAATAACAATGGAAAAAAACAATTTTTTCTTAGTATTTACAATCGACGAAATACAGTTAACCTGTATATTTAGTTATATCAATTAAAATTAATAAATTTAGTTATATCAATTAAAGTTATATAAATTAAATCTCAGAAATGAAAAACGTTTTTATAAATATCGATGAAACAATTTATTGCAATGTAAGTGAGAGTAATAATAAAACTTGGAGAAATAATCGATTAATTGCAAATATATTTTTTTATTCGGCGAGATAACGAAATGAAACACGAAATGGATTGTAAATAAATTGATTGTTATATGTCGACTCGATTAAATCAAACACGCTTGGATTGTAATTTTAATATTCAAATATCGATATATATCAAATAAATCATGTTACAATCGATGGAAAAAAGCGACTGGAGAAGAAGAACAATGTGAAAGATGACGAAAATAAAAATAAATTTTTAAAGAAGATTTGAATAAAATAGCAAAAGTTTGTAGGGCAATCATAATAAATTGGCAATTACAGCGAGATAATCTGTTGTTTGTATATCCCTAAGGAAAAGATTGTTGTGTTAATGAAAAATTTGCTGGTGCAACAAACTTCTCGCGCACAATATTGTAACGGTTTTCTTTTTAATCTTTATAAAGCAAGTTTGTGTACCTATCCGCAGTAACATGAATCTTTTATGCTACGAAGCATATCCAATCGACGCACTTTGTGGAGTCGATGGATAGCTCAATTTTTACTCACAACGGATATACGTTCCACGATTTCGACCTGAATTCGAACAAAGCTAATATCTCACAGTAATCGAATAAATTTCCAATTCTAGCCGCCTCATTTCATGGCATTCTATTATGGAACGACAATGAGACTATACAGCAAAATCGTGACGTAATGAAAAATGAATCCAAAGTTCATCGAGATTTCTCGATAATTCGAAAATTCACCATAGTATTAATTTCAAGAACATTTAAAAAAGAAATTTGATGATATAAAAAATATATCTCTATAATTCTTTTTCATTATGAAATCATAAGTAAATAAGGAAAATTTTATTTAATAAAATATAATAGCAAGAATAAAGATAATGAAGTGTATTCCACTATGTGAATAAATAAATATTATTATAACATTTTGAAAAATATTTCAATACAGTTTTA
>Ga0157364_1004402_pt1 | contig 14062 bp, 11 predicted proteins | sample AttsexASBM2_FD_111476 | JGI IMG/M metagenome (GOLD analysis project Ga0157364, IMG submission 111476) | Fungus gardens microbial communities from leaf cutter ant in Ribeirão Preto, State of São Paulo, Brazil - Atta sexdens ASBM2 | ecosystem: Host-associated > Fungi > Mycelium > Unclassified ... | reverse complement strand
TGGTCATGGTCACTGTTAGCACAATTTCGAAATCTGCTGATCTGGCATCGGATGTGATTACTGCACGCATATCGAGAGTACGACCAGCATGAATAGTATAGATATAGAATAGAACAGGAGGGAAGATATCTGTCCGGAATCTCGATGTATATAGAAAGCGAGTATTGAAATCGGTACAATTTCGGCGAGTTCAATTCTCGATGCAGACGTGGAATTCGATGCTCTACAACGGTAGATACGTAAAAATGTAACCATGCGTCAGTCGTCGCGTTTCATTACGTATCTGTGTGCCCGTAACACCGAACTCCCGAAAATTACACCGGCTGCTATCTATCAAATTTACTATCTCTGTTTAAACAAGCTTTTTTTTATCCTGGATATAACGTTGTCAATCAAGAAGACGGCTACAAAAAGCACTTTTTAAAATAGCATAAATTGTAAATAAGTAAAAACATTGAATATATCTTAGAATTTTTTAAAATATAATAAAATAGTCAGATTCTTATTACATACCTAAATTTAACTATTATTGTTCTGTTTAAAATTATCCTATCTGTTTTTTTAATAAAATTTCATTCAGATCCATATTCATCACATCATCTACCCGAGAAAAAACGCTTTTGAGATATTCCATGCTTTCATATGTATTCTAACATTGCATATAAAACTACTTACACAGTTCTGAAGCTGAAAAAGCACGGCGAACAGGAATATGGAGAGGAGATGATATCAACGTGGAAACTATTGTGCTTCACGCGCGTGAGGAAGTGAAAAAAGGTGAAGGTGGATGTCACTGCGTCATTGACAGTCCCGTCGAACTTCCGCATTGTGCCGCGAGCGTGGACTTTCCGCTTTTGCGCGTTTATTCGCAATCCGTTGTGGGAACGAACGGCGAACGGTGAAATTTCACTCTGAATATACAGAAACAGAACCGATATTACAAACTACGTCGCTCGACAATGCACTCGCACATTGTGCAATCACATGAAACACTAAAATGTATTAGTCCTTCACTTATCCGATGAAATTTAAACCGATTCCTACGGCGTTTTATCGCAAAAAAAAACGCTCCACCTCCATATCGTCATGTACAGAATTACATATAAATCAAAACTGTTGAAAACTAACGTCGATTTTTTTCTAAAATCTAAAATCATATTACATTACATAAATGACGGATAATAAAAATGAAAGAAAGGCTTTAAGCTCTCGCCGCGAATAAAAATAAAGTTACTTTACTTTTTTCTTTGTTTTTCTTGTTTTATGACATTCTTACAATTAGAGCTTTCCACGAAATCCTTTCCGTGAATGAACCTTTTAACAATTCAAAGACGAGTAGATTACTTGGTAAAGTACATCGTAAGGTACTTTAGTAAAGTTAGGTTTAGTAAAAATACTGCTCAGTATGTTTATCTTATCACCGCAGAAACGCAGTCGAGTTTTCCAACTAAATGGGTACGAAACAAAGGACTAAGAGTTGACGATCAATGTATGGGTGTAGTACGGTAAGGATCGAGAGTTCTACGAGAGGATATACGAGGAGAACTCAGGCAAGAGGATCCTTTGCCGTTAATTGGACCAGGTCCGATGATGTCGCCGTGCGAATTGTCGGCCACGAAATTACCCCGATATCTTCTCGCGTCGTCATTTAAAGCCCAAGTGGCACAATCGGACGTCGCTACCCGTGTATTTTCTTTTCCTTGTTCCTCGTCGACGACCCCGAAGGGAGTCCAATTACCCAGACGATGAGACCAACCAGACGAGTTTTCGTCGAGACGAAAATCGCAACGAGAAAACGAAATAAGACGTGAAGAATAATAAAACGTAACGCCCTCGAGGCAGTCTCTTTTCCTTTTCGCTTTCTCTTCGCAATTGTGTATAGCTCGTGAGCGTTGCACGTTTCTGATGTAAATTATCGATTTTATTGGAGCGCGAGATAAATTTAACCCCGATTCATTGCGCGATTACATTTAATTGCCTCCAATTAAATCGCCGTTCCAATTAAAATCAACGCGAGTGCAGAGGGTTCATTACGATTTATTGAACCGATGGTAGTGGTCCTTCTCTCTGCCCTTTATCTCGTACTTTTGCATTACGGATTTGTAAAGAAGTGAATCAAAGAAATATGTTTCTTCATACATTATTTTTGCCATATCTTTTCAGAAAAAATGGTATGTTTGATTTCTTCATTTTTCTTTATTTAAACGCTTGCATATAGAAAAATTAGACCGATTTTTTTTTCTAACAAATATTTCAATTTGAAAATGATATCGTCGTAATTAAGACTAATTTTTAACATTACTTTTTCGTACAGAGAAAACGATATTTTTTAAAATAATTTCAATATTAAAAATTGTTTTTAATTCAAGACTAATTAACATTACATTTCTCAGAACAATTTTATCTCGCTAAAACATGGACGTATGAGATACCTGGATGGAGGTAAAATACTCTTTTAGGCCAAGAGAGTGAAGCTTGAGAGATTGTGGAAAAAATCGATCTTGTTCTGTCACGAGAGACACGTAGCGTCGTGTTTGTGAACAGTTGTGTAAAACGTAGTCTACAATGCAGTTGCAAATTCGTTTAAAATCGTAAGAGCGATCATAATATTGTTTCTAATCGTAGGATAGTTGTATGTGTAGTGACTCGATTCAGTTTTGGCAATTTATAGGAAGCATATATATATTTATAGGAAGCATAATAGTACATTGTTTCATAACTGATTGACCTACAACCTGAACTGAGGCAGTGTCCATATCGCTAATTGAATAATTTAATATAAAACTTTCTGGTGTCTGTCCAACACAACAGTGGAAATACTCCAAGCATTGATCGCTATAAGTGACTGTGGTCGCAATATGATCAAATAAGACACCTTTAACTGAACAACATTAAACACGACGGCATTGTAGATAAGTCAAGTAGTGTAATATAATGCGCCCCGTTTTTTCCACTCCGTCGTTGTCTTCTTGATAATTTTACTATTCTTTCCCCTTGAACTTCAACCCCATAGCAATATGCTCCATCCAGATATTTCGTACATCTATGCATCGTTGTCATCCCTACAGTAAAAAGCTAACATATTTTTTATTTCATATACGAAAATACAAAAGTATATATGTTTATCATAAATATGTATTTAAAAAATCAAAAGAGATTTCTTACGAAGAAATGTTCATCGAATTTCCATAAAACGGGCACGCACAGACGAGGAAGCATTCATTGACTAGTCGGCGGCGAACCGCCGCTGTCGTACTGATTCTTGTTTCTCAATAAATAACCGGCGAGGAAACTTATAGGATCGGCGGGTCTCTCTTTGGCCAGACATGACAATGCTTGCAGCAATATCGGTACTACGGTCTGATCTAAATACTGTCTGGTTGGAAGAGATTGCACTTCGACACGAGGTTTCTTTGCTGGTACACCAGACAATTCACCATCCTTATCCATCCCTATCACTTTCTGCAATGAAAAAGAATAAAAAGTTTATATACTTATAAAGAATTTTTCCAAAAGTACTTAATAATTAAAGAATTGTAATATCTGCGTACATTTTACAAACTGTTGTTGTACGTGTAATTCTTAGTTTCGAAATGCATGCTTCGAATTTGCAAAAATATTAATATTCTAGCACGACAGTTTGTTATCAGCTGGCAAACGTCAAATGATAAAAACGATAATGACGCTGCTCTGACCGTCTTAAACTGTCAGAATCCCTAACCTAACCTTTGCGCCGTGAACGCGTGGATTCTTAAATGTATCGCGATTATTGCCGTGGTAGACACGTTCGGCGATAACGTCAACGAAATATCGCCGTATGTTCGTGCGTGTGCGATTTTAACAGTTGCGACATTTCTAGGTTATGTGCTCACTTACGTGGGTCGTCTCGGATACGGCATTGGCAACGGGTTGAGCCGGCGTTGACGCCTCCGTCCGTTCCTCGGTCGCGTTTTCTGTCGTTAAAAAAAAAATAAACAGTGAATGACCGTTATTAGAGCGTGATTTCGAACATCGGGCCTGGCCGAGCGATGGCCGGACCGGCCCATGGTTACGCGGAAATAGAAAATAAGAACACGTACCACCGCCGGACGCCATCGTGTAAACAATCGTCACTGCCGACCGACCGACCGAACCGACATCGAATGTCGGGATAATGTCGCCAACGTCAGGCCGGTAAAATGTGCTGTCGACAAGGTAGCGGTTTGAGAATTCGCTACTATAAATAAAAGGACCAAAGAAATAAATAATAATAAATAATATTAAGTGAAAATTGACCGTGAAATATATTCAAATACAAATGAGCGAAAAAGGCTATCGAGTCAAAACGGCGAATGATACTTTTGATACCTTACAAAATAAAAACAAGTTCTTTAATTTATTAATTAATGAATTAAAAAACGTACATCATTTTACGGAGTAAAGTGCATTTGCGCATAATGAGATTGATCTATCGATAAATTTAAAAAAAACTCGTCTATAATATTTTTATGTAAATTTTAGCAAACTGCGCGTTAATTATATTTGTTTATCCTTGGTGAAACACAATCCTAAACTGAAGCTAGAATAAGGTAAAGCAGGGCTAGTTGTGACACTTTTTATTCAAATTATTAAATCTTTACATAATTATGATTGAACAATGAGAATTACTTTAAAACATTGCATCACACAATAATTAAGTATTTATAAAATAATTAAATATTTATAAAATAATAATATATATTTATAAAAATATAAAAATAATCCTTAATTTATATTTCGTAAATAAGAACAAATTTTTGTTGATTAAAAGAGACAAAATAGCTCAATGGATCGCATGGAGCATATTGAGCAATCTCGAAGAATAAATTGAATCATGAAGATAATTTTTTAATAAAATGATATTTTATTTTGAAAATAAAAGAATGTACATATTAATAAAATCTTTATTATATTTTATGTATGATATTTATAATAATTTCTTAATTAACAAAAATTATTTTAAAAAACTAAAACTTTACTTTTTTAAAATAAAAATTAAATATCTTTAATTATTAATATAAAATAAACAACATCAATAAAGACAGATTTTATTTAAGTACCTGAGTTTATAAGATAGTTATGGGATCTTTGGCCTAGCAAATCCCATATCGGTGTCAACTGAAATATATATTCTTTTATAATTAAAAAACTAAATAAAATAATATTTGAACATCAAAAAATGTACTAATAACTTATATAAAAAACACATTTAGTTTTTATCAATCATTTATCATGTAGACCAAAAAAATATTTATCTAATAATTTTAATTTTGATGTACGAAAGCGAAAAAAGCACTCGAGTTTGATAGATTAATATATTCAGTGCAGTAATTTCCGTTTTTGTGCTATTTTACGCAAACATATAGACATGTCCGTACGTATTTTACTTAGACATTTCTATTTCCTAATTTGCTCCTTGGCTCAACCCGCTCTCTACCCTACGTAATATCAAAAGTTAATTAATAATTACAAAATCGATCGAGGCATTATGTATCTCAGTTAACGTTAAATATTCCTGAAATATTTATAAAATATTTTTAAAATAATATTTCAAGATTATTTCGGTATATTTCAAAATATTTACAGAATGTCAGAACAATAAATTCAAATAATCGTTAAATATTTCATGTATATTCACATATATCGTTACACATTCGGAGAATGTTCCATACATATTCCACAAGATTATAACTTTCCCAAAAATTCCAGGTCCCGCAGAATTCATTTTTAAACAAAATTGTACTGTCAAAAACACATTTCATTTATTTTCACCTTGGAATCCAATTTTAGAGGCTCGCTTTACAGGCAAAATGTTACACTTTATATTCTTTCCCATTATGATTCTTATTTACGAGTTAATGCAGCTTTGCTACATCCATCTGTCAGCAGGAATATGCACTGCTCGCAAATGAGTGATTTTAATGATATATACAAGAAACGTTCATATAATCCAAATATTTCATTATTATTTCCTGTTCTGTTCTGGAATATAGGAACACAAATTGATTTTATGAATATTTAGCTGGGACAGTAATAGTGAACAAAATAATGATACTAATATCTTTATTGAAGCGTATAAATAATAAAAACTATGATTTATTTTAAAAAATAACTTGAAAGAATAAATTGTTTGTTTTAACTGACTATGATAAATTCGACATATGAAAAACAGAAAAAATGTTTAAAAATTTTTTAATGTTACGATAGTACAAGTAGCCAATTTCGAAGTGTCATTTTTAAAATTGATGGATCGGATTGGTTGACGCAACAAACTTACGACTCGCATTTTGCGTCTCATGTAGATTGAATAGATGTTTGCAGTAGATGTTTGTTATGCAGAATAACTAGAGGAATTATATTTAAAAAAAATAATTTCATTTATAATAAAAAACAAAGTTGACTTTGAAATCTCTGAAGCATTCTCATCTGCACAAATAAATTCAAAGATATTTAAGATAGTAATAGTTATTGAAACACACATAAATGTTTATAGCAAACATTTCCAGTTTTGTTATAAATAATTAATAAAGGATTGAAGAAACACGAATCGACGATCATTTTAAGGTTTATTTATTCAACGCAAAGTTAGATGCTACAACTTTGGTACAAAAACATAAAATAGTGGCGTTGAGAGGAAACGGTACACTGCGAGCGGATCCTCGAGTCTCCTCGAGCGCGGAGGATGTTGCGCGTATTTTTTTTTCTTTTTTTGTTTTTCATTTACTTTTCTACTATCAAACGTGAGATCACGTTCCCGCGAATTCTTTCGCACGTAACGTGAGGATCGTCAAAAGGACGCGAAGGAAACGCTTCGAGTTTGACAGGCAACGCGATGGTAAGGAAGGTATGGATGAAAAGGGGAGAGAACACGAGCTCGAAGAACCGCGCTCGCCGTCGTACGAAAAGAACAGCCAAATGCTTTCAACGCAATATTATCAATCAAGCATACATAAGCGAGCGACACGCTTCGCGGCGTCCCTCAAAAAAGTAACGTCGAATCTTGCAAAGAATTACTACGTAGTACCTATATATATAACGTCGATCACGAGAAGCGCGACGAGCGAACGATGGGCACGGGGGGTATCCGGCAAGAAAGGCACGAGAATGGCATACATCAATCCTATGAGAATGCTACTGTGTGGACAAAGCAATCGCGAGTGAGAGATGGATGAAGCGATAAGCAAACATGGACGTAAAATTCTCAGTCTTTGAATATTACTCATCATCGTCAACGTTTCAGCTGCGAAAAACATTTAATGTTTAGCCGAAGTTAATCGAAAATCGATTAAACTGATTATCTGCATTAAAAATGTGCCTCGTTCATAGCCTCTTTTGCCGGTCACCCCGGGCCGCTTACAACATAAACGTTTATCACCTGTGCGACGTCGCGGACGTCCACTTCGCTTAAGACAAAAGTTAAAAACCGCGACCAAGATAGCGCGCGCGGACGTGATCGTATTACTATATACGAATGCATTAATATCATTATCATCATCATTGTTATCATCATTATCGGCCTGTGCCGTATTAGCTCTGGTTAAATTCGGAAGCGATTCAAAGCGACAAAGTTTCGCGGGGGCGAGTTACGTGATTAGAACGTGATACTGTAAATCGTAAAGGGTGATTTGGGACGAGATACGGCTACGTTAATTACGATAAGAGCGCGATTGTAACATATACACGAGACACGAGGCTTTTTGCGTAGCCTTTTAAAATCACATCGATGAGTAAAAGTGCGTTGGCGCGTCGAGCCGCAACCAGTTTCGAGTGGCAGAGGGTAGGAATTCCTCTGCGAGAGCAGAAGCGACTCGAACGGACGAAGCACCCTTCAAGCTCTATTCCAACATCTCGAAAATTTTCTCTTTACAGCCTATATGTGCGCATTTTTACAGTTTTAATCCCAATCCACACTCACAGAAGAAAGACATAGTAACAGCAACTCTATATAGTAGATGAGACAATTATACACAAGTTTTATATTATGTAAAGTTAATGTACGCGCATATAGTTGAATGACTATTTTATAGTCATTGCAATTATAAAATATAAAATAGTTTATTCAACTATGTAGATTCGTTAATTCTACATAATACAAAACCTGTATAGTTACTATCGCTGTATATTTGTCTCTGAGTGCAGTGAGTAATAAAAAACGATGGCAGTATCAATTTAGGCCATACTAATTGCGACTTCAATGAAATTGACTTTAAAATGTAATTAGCACCAGAATAATAATATCAAATAAATTTCACAAAATATTTTCTTTCAATCGATGTAATAGATTGGATGAAATGAGTTCATGATAACATCAATAAGAACAATAATTCACAACATACAGTTTGTCCGAGTCTCACACGGTGAGAGTTAAATACACGGGAATATAATTGATACCCACGTGATAGTAATTTTTCGAGAATGCTTCTTGGTCTAGTCGCCCAACTGGTAGTCGGCTCGCGCATCGCCTCGGCAAACAAATGCGACACCTAGAAATAGCTACTTACAATGTATGTATGTATATATAGTTAGTGTATATATAATATATATTTATATTTATATTTGTATGTATATATCTAGAAATAGTATCGTGATAAAAACGAACTATGAGACGCGGCGTCGTGGCCGCGGCGTTGCGCGATGTCGGGCTGGTGCATATGCGAAGAAGCTCAAGAAGCATCCGCTTCGCTCATCGAACCAGCAAAAGATCAATCGTCCGATCAATCGCGGACAGACCATCTTCGATTTGCGTCCTGAGGTATACATTCCGTTAACCAGATCCCGACTTCTCGCCTCGTCGCGAAAATCAACGATCGCCTTCTCGCGACCATCCGTCCGACTTACAAACTATCTACGTTAAATCAACTTCTTTTATTACTCGAATCGCTTACACCTGTAACGATCATCGTCGCGATGTCAGTGAATCTTACGTATGGTACGTCGCGTAATTGATCAATAGAAGATTAGCATGAGGAGGGGGGAGGGGCGGAATAATTAGGTGTATACAGAGCGGACTAAATATTTATATCATATAGGACGACAGCAAGTGTAGTGTGGCGTATTTTGCGTGCACGCGCCAGCGCGCGTGGCGATCATTATGAGGCTTTGGCTGGCCTGCCGTGTGTATATCGAAGCGTTCCCTCAATGGCTTGCCGCGTTGTTCTTCCTACGGACAGTCGATCGGTGTTTCGTGTACGGAACTTATCCCCTTTCGAGCGAACAATATAGGAATGTCTCGAATCGATCGCCTAAACGGATTAGTACAAGGACGACGACGAAAGACGAAAATGCGACGACGTACCCTATAAATCTTGCTCTCCGCGACGTCGAGACCACGAGACTCAAGATCACCGATCGTCAAGGGGGATAAAGGACAAAAAGGACGAAAAGGGAGCAGGGACAAGGGCGGGGACACAACCTTCGTTACGAAATTATAAATCGTACAGTATATGTATATAGTATATGTGTACGTATGTATCTATATATCGTACGCCCGCAGGGAGCGGCAGTGTGGCACAACCATGACTTAAAAAGCGACCAGCTAATCTCATGTATACGCATATATGTCGTTTATACGTTTCCTTTCTTTCTTTCTTTTTTTTTCCATTATCCTTCGCAACTCCTGCGAATGTAACCTAGGATTATATCCTAGATATATATTGTATATCAGAAGACCCCCGTTAAATCCATCGTCGCCGAGAGCACCATCGCGGGCCGCGTCTCTGCCGCAACTGAACAGTCCGCGAACACGACTTCCGGCTGTGTTCGCCTTCCTACAGGACAAATCTCTCGCGGCAGTCTCATGAGCCTCTAATCCAGATCTCGCGCACGTTCGACGAATATAGTGCGAGAAGATTCAAATTCCCCTCAATGTCTCCGATAATCGAAATATTTCGTCATGTGTATGTGTGTGCAGAGATAGACGATTAATTTATAAGTTCGTGTCTTCAAATATACATTTACAAATCATTGAGTCTGATCGCACATCATCGAGGAAGACACGTATTAAAACGCAGGTCATTTTCTATAGCTGTAGGTATAAAAAAATTTCAAATGTAATCGAACGTGCGCGAGGAATTCCAGGACTCGTAAAAAAGTTACGAACGAAGTATGGCTGACCTCACGAATCGCTGTGCCTCCTTCGCAGTAAGGGCAGTAGATACAGACAGTCTTGAGTTTAGCCTTCTCGAATGCGCATAATCGATTAAACCTATCCAAAAAGATTTATCAAAAACAAGGCAGTTTCAAATTGGCCTTCCCTCAGGATCAAATATAAACGAACGTACCCGAGGAAGTACAATGAAAGAGCGGAAGGCCGAGAGAAAGAGAAAAGTTGTGTGATATGGTCGCAAGAGCGAAGGAGGCGATCCTATTTCGCGAGGCGGGCTGCAGAATCCTCGTCCGTAATCATATGATCTCGAGATGATATCAATACGCATACACCTTACACGATAATCGAATCTATCTACTCGCGACGACGTTTCTAATTTCTATCGTAAATCGTTGCAAATTGGACCGACGACAGCACCGGGGGAAGAGTTAGCGTGCGCTTCATTTCCGCGTCTCTCGGCTCCTTTTCTCACGGCCGCCGGTTATCGAGAGAGGCGGAAGATCACGGAAGATGACGATTTACAGGTTACACTGCCACAGTATCGTAGGGTGTGAGGAGTCCCCCGTGACCGCCGTGGGGGCCGCCGGTTTGCCGGCCGGGAGCTTCGTTTCTGCAACAGGAGTTTGCGTTTTTTATCCGATGTCGATCGATCATTTTATCACGCAACAATCCCATTCATTCAAAGAGATCTCTTCCGCGCCATTTTTTATTGTATGTTCAATAAATTTTAAGCAAATTTTTCATTATATTTATGTTTAGTATTAAAAAATTTGTTCAGCTTCGTCATTCCCTTACTTTAAAAGTGATACAACTAAAAAAACATGATTCTCTAGATGTTACTGTAAATGAGTTAGAATAATTAGATAAACATTACTTTATCAATCATCAAAAGTTTGAATTAAAATAACTTTATAAAAAATTGTTAAAATTATCAAAACTTAAAAAGGGTAGTTAAAAAAAATCATCACAACTCAAAAAAGATAGTTTAAAAAAATGATCACAATTCAAAAAGGGTAGTTTTTCAATGATCATAAAAATGACATTTAATCATATTAAAAATATATTCTTTTTGCACAATATTATTCCTTGATTAGTCAATAATTTTTCTATTAAATTGAGAAATTGTTTTTCTACTTTTCTGAGAAACTTCATTTTTGTAATTGTATCACTTTTGAAATAAAAGAACAATATATTAAGTACTATATGAGAAAGAGATCTCTGCAGGCAAATTGTACGAAAACATGCGCTATAACAACTAGCAACGATGATGGCAGTGATAATGCTATGAATAAACAAAATATAATAATGACGATTGTAAACATATCAGTCGTTAGCGACATAAGCAGCTCCGAATAGGATTCGAAAAGCGGTGACAATAGCAACAGCTGCAGTGGAAATACGATCAGCGTATTATCCTTATTGCACATTTTAGCTTTGCATTAGTTACACAATTACATGTTATACATGGCATTATTCATTAAAGCATGCGAACACATTTCATGTTAGTAAGCATTTTCGATGGAGATTGGGGACTTTGTCATGTCCGAAAGCAATGTTTTGAAAGGTCGTCTACTCTGCTCGTCGCAAAACAAATTGGGTAGCCGAACTTCAATGGGATGATGAAAATCAGTGGAAAAATGATATGACGCATCTCAAAAGCTCTTCACATGTTTTTTAACGTTTGTACATCCTGACTTGATTATGTTTAACGAACTTACGGCTTCCTGAGTAATTAGTCATGAAACAAGAAAAGATCAAACGTTCGTTAAATAGATAAATAGTTGGGTATTTGAGACTCTTCGAAGGTCGAACCACCGTGCACTCGATCGTTGTCAATCGACAATTCAATCGCGCACAAATAATCAAGTATATAGTATAATGAAGATATGTAGCGAGGATGCGAATCGAAAGGATTGATCGATAGCGTGATTCTTTAAAGAAAAATTGAAAATCATGGAGGCGAATCGGAATTGCGGTCTATGCCGCGGTAAGCGATCGTGATACATCGCTCGATTCGGAAAATGCCCGTGGGACATTTTGACACGGTACAATACACGGTAATTACAGCTCTCGCGAAAGTAAAATCGCTCGAGACACAGCGGCAGGAACGGTGTAACGCCATTAAAACCGTTCACCGTTAACCAAGCTCACTCGCGCTCTACTGACCTCTCAATGAGTTTACGCATCTCCTCGGTGGTCATGCCGTCCTTGCCGCGAGCATTCACTGAAATAGAAAAACACACGGCACGATTGACACAACGATTAAACTACTACGACAACACGTAACATGCAATTTGTGGAAAAACTATATAAACGATTAGGATTAAAAAAGACAAAAAAAAAAAGAAAGAAAAACACATAAGTCCATGGCGAGTCTTCTTCATTCGTGACTCGCCCGCCATGCGATACGTCCGCATAATGAGCCGCCGTACGCCTAATAATGCTTAATGCATAATGAAACGAGCATCAGAAATAATTGAATCAGAACGAGATCGTTTCTCGAGAGGAAGCATGTCACTGGACGCAAAATTCGAGCGGGAAAGGCGAACTTTTACGACTTCCCGTCGGATCAGGTCGAGCTTCATAATCTCCCTCGTTCGCTCGTTCTCTCCGAGCTGTCGTGAATCTTTCTACTGACCGCCGTAGTTGCGGTTGACAAGCTGATCGCGATCACACTCGGCCTCGCTAATCTCGTTGCTCTCCTTGCTATCATTGAAGCTGGAATTATTCTGATCCTGATGGTTTCTCGGTGGTGGTGGAGGCGGTTCCGGTGAGCCAGAGATGGGAAGGTTGCGAGCCGAGCCTACACTACGACGTCCGACCGATCCGCGAGATCCGTAATGATCGTAAGGTGCACCGTATTGTCCGTACTGTGATCCGTACTGGTCTTCCTCTGGAGCGCAGTTAGCCGGATCGTCATATTCGGGTGAAAAGACATTGTGCGTGCCGCTGCCGCCTCCTTGGGATGGTACTCGAGAGTAGCGACCGTTTTGACGAGGCTGTGAGAAAAATCGATCGCGATTCCAGCGGTAATTATATTAGGGATGTACTGTCTCTATTATATTTTTTTATCTTTTTCTTTATTTTTTATTTTTTTTTATATATTTCTTTTCTTTATATATTTCTTTTTTGCATTTTTATGTATATCTTATTGTTGGACGTTTTTTTTAAGTAACGTGTTTATTAATAGGGTTTTTTTGAAAGCCTCTTCATTGCCTGTGATTTAATGCCATTTTTACAAATATCGGAAATCTTTTAATATTTATAATATAATAATTTGCGAATACGTTGCTTATTGTTTAAATATGAAAAAGAATTATAAAATACCATAGACTGAGATCCAGAGCGACTATGAGCAGAAGCGTTAGTCGGATGTCCTACGGGTGGTCCCATAGTGCCAGAATGGCCATTTCCTGGATGAGGGAAGGTCTGGAATTGCATAGCTTTGCTCGGGTCCATTTCCTCGCGGAATCCCAATAAATGGAATGTAGCATACGGGCAGATCTCATCCTCCATACCTAAAAATGGACAATTAACCAGGGTAGACTCTGCCACTATAGATGGGAAATCTACGAGACATTGTTGAACAATACAGATTGCTATAAAGATTGCTTCCTGTGTGTAAATTTTTACCTATTAACAACAATTTCTAAATACAGTTTGATTAAGAATGGAATCGAAAAAAATATTTGCAAGCAATCCTTACTATTAATTCTACATACTTATATTCAGATTTAAACAATCAAAAAATTCCTTTTGCTCATTTTAATGCTTCTTCTTTCTTCGATTCTCATTCTATTAAATCATTAAACCTTCAAAAATTTATCGTGCAAAATGTATTTAAATAAATTTGAATCCGATCATTTTATCGATTATTTACATAATCTTTGTTATACAACATTATAAAATAATGTTATATTCAAGATTGGAAAGCAACGC
>Ga0157364_1004401_pt1 | contig 14062 bp, 4 predicted proteins | sample AttsexASBM2_FD_111476 | JGI IMG/M metagenome (GOLD analysis project Ga0157364, IMG submission 111476) | Fungus gardens microbial communities from leaf cutter ant in Ribeirão Preto, State of São Paulo, Brazil - Atta sexdens ASBM2 | ecosystem: Host-associated > Fungi > Mycelium > Unclassified ... | reverse complement strand
ATATATATATATATATATATATATATATATATATATCATTGATGTATTAATATCGTAGTATTAATATCAGATATCAACAATTCACATAATTATAGTATTAACTCTTTTTTTTAAATATATAAAATGTATACATATATATCGTAAATATTTATATAAATTATCTGTAGGAACCTTTGTTTATTACTACACTAATATAATATATTTGCATTAATAATATATTATAAAACGCTAAGATATTCGCAAACAATTGCGTTTGCAATTAATTTCATTTGTAAGTATCTTCTAATTGTTTGTGAATTATCATCTTATAAAAATATTAATGCAATAACAACCCTGAAGACTTATGTAAGCAATTTATTATATTTGATTCATTCTTGAAGCCATAAAACTATTTTTATTTTAACTTAACTTTTTTTATGCAAATTTTAATAGACTCCAATACTCTAAAAGGATACAATTTGAAGGGAGTTAATTGAGTATTGTATTTTATATTTTGTACTCTATTATTATTATTTAATTATCGCCATTTTAAGGATCATGATGTAAGTATGCAGGAATTTTAATTACTAACGACTAATTTTAATTAATAAACGACGTAATAAGTATAACGTATTATTACTTTAAGATAACAGCTAGCTTAAACTTTAAATGCTTTGTAAACCATGCAGAAAATTAATTTATTTTTGTTTAATAAATTATACGCGTTTTTTTTTAGATAAATTATTTTATCATAAAAAAGTTTGTTATATTTTTTTAATTGCTTCAAAAATTCAATTTCTTTGAAGCAATGATATTCACTGTAAGCCTTAGAAGATGAGGAAATTAAACACTTCGATTAATTGTTTCAAAATTAATTCGCGAGTAGCGAGCTTTGTGCGGTTCGCATGTAAAACCGCGGAGAGAGGGCTCTTCGGGGTAAATGTTCGTTGTAAATTGCGCGTTTCGCTCAGTAATTTCTACCTCGGGTATGCGCACCCTTATACTTGCCGTTTAACTCGGTTAGGTTTCGACCCGGTGCACCGGAATACAATAGGCTTCAGGAATAATTACGAGATTGCGAGAATTATTGCTCAAGAGATTCCCCTTACCCATTCTTCGACATTACATCATTTCAGCGCTCAGGGAGCTATTAAAACTCGACATCACAATGGCCTATTCATTCGATTTTACCCTCCGCTTGTAAATCCATCGTATGTGAATGTAAACGCATGTATGCATACATTACAATAAAAGATGTATTGCATAGCTAGGATTCTTGCTATTTGTATATCCGTAATTATGTTTAATTATATGAAAAATGAAAAAAATTTTCTTTTCATTTCATTTCATTTAAACGGAAAATAATAATCGATTTATGAAGTACTGAAAAAATCCAATAATGACTATCAAATGTATTATATGTATTTAGCATATTGAGAAAAGTTACAGTTTTGTAATTGGTATTTTTCATAATATCATAATCTTTTTTTAAAATATCTTATTTGAATTTGAAGATTTATTTTACAGATAATAAGATTTTAAACTTCAAGAGAAAACATGATATCTAATATAACATACAGTATTATTTTCTAATGGATTCAAAATAATTATAAAATGCAATATTTAGTAAATATTACCAAACATAATAATGGTAATTAGCTATTTGGTAATAATTTAAAAAGTAAGGTAATATTTAGAAAAATAAAATTAGCTTTTAGTTAATTATAACAATTGAAATTATTTCACCAAAAAAGCTAATTCAAATGCTTCTAAACTATCATCTGAGTTTGTTTTTCTGAAAGAGATTATCTTCAATTTTTCTAAAATCTTTTGTGCTCTAAGATCATTCGCCCTTTAGCTACCCTTAAAAAATGTAGTCAAAACTAACTGCTAAATAATTATTATAATTAATGACAGATTACTGATAAAAAACTTATTAATATTAGTCCAATTTTGTCAAGCTGATAGCTGAATTAGACAGCATAGGAATTGTATCAGTTGCTGACATATAAAACTTGATAGAATTGAACAAATATTGATGAGTTTTTTATTAGTAACTAGTAAAGTTGTTTCAATATTCTGATAAAACTATCATCGGTTACAATGATTATCCATTAATTGTTTTTTTTTAATGATCAATTTTAGTGACTACATTTTTTTTTAAGGACATAAAATCATTATCCTCTATCATTAATATACGTATTTCCGTTAAATTTCGATGTCACATTATGATCGTTTTACAACACTGCATATATGTATTTGTTCTGTCAGACAATTTATCGGCGATTAGAATTGTCGGGAATAAGAGTGAAACTTTCATTCGCGGGTGTAAAAAATGATAGTCGACGTCACGTGAGGCGCAATAAAATGCGATACATAAAAGGAATTCTCGTACCTATTCAAATTACTTGTCTGAGGAGGAACATTCGATGCAATACTAAATGGTTGCGAAATGTCTGCAAATGCACAAACCGGAGAGATTGCGGTTTCGTCGATCGGATATGGCAACATGCAAATAGAAGCGTTGCAACAGGTGTAATTGACAGAGCGACTTGGAATTGAACACGCGTGATCTCACCGCCTATGTGTAAGTCACATAATGTCGATTCTATGCTATAAGTTAAACAATATTCGTTGACACATGATTTTGCGTGAGAATTGCTCTACATCAGGACGGTGGCATTCATGATCAAGCACTGATTGATGATACATTCATGATTTCACGGATTTGTGATCGCTCGACATTATGCACGTACGTGTACCTCCTGTGATTGTTTCCGACGTGTACATCCCGTGATTGTTACAGTCGCTGTTGTGGATCAAGCAGTTTCCAAAAACTCTGCAATAACAATTCTATATATATATATATATATACAATTCCAGATATATTTACTTCTTATTGAAGCTCGCACTTTGATGGACCGATATGAATATTATATCAGTAGAATTGAAATTTGATTTTCAACGTGAACAAATATAGCATATGTTATTTCCGTAAATGTAAAAACATAGTACATATGTGAAATAAAATCGTGTGCAGAAAAAATAATAAATAAATTTTATAGTTACATTTTAAATTAATTTTTATTAAATACTATTTAATTTTTAAGTATGTATAAAATTAAATTTATATTATTTATTGCCTAGCGAGAGAGAGAGAGAGAGAGAGAGGGGGGGAGAGGCAAAAATAATGAACTTTAACAACACATTTTTCATTCTTTTTCCAAAATAAGGTTTTTAAGATAACCAGCTTACTTAAAGGTTGATAAGTTTTGTAAAATGTAAAAAAAAAAAGAAAACAATAAAGACTATTATTTAATCAGATATTTCTAGTATTTCAAAGAAAAGAACTTCGCAGAACACGAATGATTCATCGGTGTATATTATAAGGATTAATGCTTTATTATGAGGTGTTCACATCTCCGCTTTATACATTTGTTAAAATGTATGAAAGTTATTTATTCACGTTATTATATTTAGCGCAAATTGTCTCAGAATTGAAAGTTTTTGCATTTATCTTTATCTAAAAAATTTTTTAATATTATTTTTATTTTATTATAAATCGTCAAAGAGAACAATAAAAATGAAATAATATTGGGATGTCAAAAACATCACATGCGAATAATTACGGTTAAAAATCAAGTAATGTAGGTTAAAAATAATTTTTCGATATCTTTCTTCGTACAATTAACTTCAAGTTCATTTCGCGCGATGATCCGAATGCGAATTCCAAACGAAATTGGACAAGTTTCGTTCTGTATCTAATCATCTATCTGTAATCTACTAATTTATACATTTAGAGATATGCGTGTACACGTCTAATATGCGCGGATGTAATAGGCGCTTGCAAACGCTTGGTGCATCAAGAGCAATCTCTCTGGAGTGAAGCGGCGCCGATAGGCGAGCTTGTACGGTCGATTGCGGAAATGTATATACGGATGTTATGTACATCAAGCATATATATATATAGCTTAATATATGATATATCTATCGGAGGTCAGGACGTGTGTGTTCGTTTGCGAAGACGACGTCGTTGTTAATAAGCGACGTCGCTGGTGCATTCCTGTCTGATGAGGCAAACGATTGACCTGTGCGAGACGGTACATACGACGCTGCAGGTGCAACCGAAGCACTCCAATGACATTGCAGCTGCGAACGTCGGGATGTTCTCAAAGGAGACAACGGGGTTGTACTAAACGGCGCATATCGATCCGCACTGACATTCTGGGTATCGATGGAATTTCAGTCTTGATCGATGAAAAAAATATATAGCTCATTTCCTCTCTTCCACTCCTGTCTTAAACCTGTCGTAAAAAAGACTTTCGATACATGCCTTATACTATTGCAGCTTCGGCATAAACGTTTTTTTACGTTCTTTGTTTTTAATTAATGAAAGTGACATCTTTAATGAAAGAAAAAATAATATAGATGTTTGACAGTAACATTTATAATTATACAAGATATTTGAAATAGAAAGAAAGCTGCTGCACATGAATTTTTATGAAAAGTTAATATTTGAACAATATTTATTTGAAAAAAGATTATATTATATTGACATTACGAATAAAGAGAGAGTTCGCAGTACGGTATTCTTTATTGATAACATCGATGATTCTTATTCAAAATAAACATATTGTTTAAATTTGATAATTTGTTTTAATATAAGTATAAGATTTTAAACTATGAGAGTTCAAAATATGATATAACATATGTACAGTATGACTTTATAATAAATACACAAATAGTTAATGTACTTATTGAATTATACATAAGAACACAATATTTTATTACATATAAATATTGGAAAGAGATTTTCAATTGATATATTTCCACAAAAAAATTTTTAATATTTATTTTAAAGTTACACTTAAGAGTTTTATATATATATATATTTAATATTTGGTCCAAATAATATATGTACAATATGTTTATATATATATATATATGTGTTTATATATATATATATATATATATATATATATATATATATGTGTGTGTGTGTGTGTCAAGTTTATATATGCTAGAAGTAATAGGATTTGAATTTGAATTTCTTCCTCATTTTTACTACAAATTTTTAAAAGGCTACAATTGGCTTAATAAAACATCAAATACTGTGCAAAAAATATAGATATTCTCTGCTTTTGAGAGCATGTCGTGAATAATTCTTCTTAAATAACGGAATTATATACAGTATTCTAAGTTCGACAAACATACGATCAATACGTATATTTATATGTATCATCTTTATGTTTTTGTAAATTTGCCGTTTTATAAATTTGAGATATTATAACTGGGACATAGAGTAGAGAGATATGTACCTCTCAATGGTCGAAGTTGTGAGTGCCATATATATTCGTGTATATGTGATACAAAGATCGACTTCACGTTGTCATGTGCTGTCAGTTATCTCATGAAATATTACTGCAATATGTACCAAATATTGTTGTTATTTGGTACTACTGTAAAATATTACGGTAAAATATTTAATGCGTATTTTATTGATAACATTCTTACAATAGTATTTAATTTTCTTAAAATTACTCTCAACGGCGTTTATTGCGTTTTTTATAACTATTTGTAATAATGGAGCAAAAAAATGAAAATGTTACACCGGTGAAACATTTCATTCAAATACTCAATAAAATATAAAAAAGAGAATCTCAGAGAAAGTTTTCCTAAGTTCAGACGATTTTTTTAACGCACTATTATTGATATATATTTGAAAATGTTATAAGAGAATCTTATTATTTCAAAAACTGATCTTACATGAAAAGAAAGATTTTTTATTGAAATATTTAAAAATTTAGATATAAATTTGAAAATAATTTTTTCGTTAAAATAATTATGTACACGGAAAAAAAATTGGATAAGTAAAGCAAATCTATAACTTACTGCGCGAATTCAATATCTGTAATTAAGAAGATTTGATGGTTTAACAAATCGTTAATGTTATTCAGCTGTCAACTTTGTTACTTTAACAGAAAATTGATTATATATTATGGCTGTAAATTTGCTGAATCAATAAAGTTTTCAGCTGTTTTTTTTTTGTGAAAACTCAAGCATGAATAATGCCAAAAAATTTTTGCTGATCGAATGATTAGCTTGAGCGTTTCACATTATTTTGGCAATTCAACAAATTTATTTTCAGATTTATATTTAGTTAAATTTTTAAATATTCAGTGAAACTATTTTTTTTATACGACGATTTTACAAAATTTAGCTATAGAATATAATTATTTGTGTAATGCTTTTAAAAAATATACCTATTTGTATAATTCTTATACAATATTCGTATGAGACAAGGGTACAACACGAAATGCAAATAGCAGCACGTAACAATCTTTGTAGATTACATAAAATATATCAGATCTAATCTCGTCAATTAAGTAATTAAGAACGCACACAGTATGTTTAAATCGTATCTTAAAATAAAATAAATTTTATATTTTGACAATGGCATTTCTAATTCTGTCCTCTTTCTATTGGAAAAGATAAGCTTAATTGGAGTGTAAATATTATCAAAGGTTAAAAAATATACATATGAATCACACACGTGAAATGTACATAAATAAAAATAATTCAAATATTCATACATCCATATCAGTGCTGTGAATTTTCAGAATAATATATTGCGAAAATACTTTTCAGTAACAAAAAATGTTATTTTTAATTAAAAAATATATATTGATGAATTTACGAGTAACAGCAGTTATTGCGATGTTAAGAAAAATCTTCACTCGATTCAGTTGATTTATTTAATTCCAAAGAAATGAGGACATCGCGATGAAATGAAAAGTTTTTTTTTTTCGCTGAACATTTACTACAAAGAGAAAGAAAACAGAATTTCGAAATCTGTCGTTTCGTCTATCAGAAGAAACAAGAGTGCGAGGGATTATGTTTTTCAAAGTTACACATTAATATAATATTAGCTTACAAACAGCTAATGTTGTGATTACAACTTCTTACTCATAAAATTACAGTAGATTTAGCAGATAATTGCTTAACGTCTTCTTTGTCTCTCTTTAGATATACAATCTAATGTCTTACATCTTACATACGAATTCAACCTTCTGCTTTTCAGATATAGACGCTCGATTTATTTTTCTAAAATACTTTTTAAAAGACTACAGAACTTTATATGTTGCTCCTGAATAGTATAAATTTGCGTTTGCATTGTACGAAAAACATCACAATTTAATTTCATTAGATCCTCCAGACTTTTCAAATAGTGATTTGTTTCTTTTTGAAACGAGTTCGTCGTTTTTTGATAAAATATTTGTTGTTGCAGTAACGCCTTACATTGTTTAAGACTTAGCAACATCTCTTGCAAAATGTATTGATTAGAAAATTCTTCTATAGTATGTTCTGAGAAGTGTTGAGTCTTTTTATGAGGGTCTCTCTTTGTCTCAGATGAAAGGAAGGAAAAGACGAGGGGAGAACTCGCACGAGGACTCGAAGAAAGGGATGTTGGAAAATTGAAAACATTTTGAGTAATAGGAGTCTTTGGAGTAATAGGAGTATCTATTTCGATGGATTTATTTACAATTTCATTATTAATTTGAGATGACTCGGAAATAGGAGTTTTAGGTGTTACATTCAAGGATCTTTTTATAGGACTGATAAATAAAGTTTTGAAGAATCCTAAACTAGAATTTCCACTTGACTCGACATCAAGAGTTTCAAGCGGTATATTCAACGATGTTTCTGGAGTGTCAATATTCTTATTGGAATTTTCAGATAAAGCAGTATTATTTCTATTTAAAATATCACTTTCACACGAAGTTGGTTTGAAATGGAAACACTCACTTGGAAGAAGACGAGAAACGGGTGTTGAAAAAATGCTTTGACTCTTCATAGTACTTTTAACAATGTTGGTTTTTCCAGATGACTTAGAGGGTGAAAGTGGGATTTCGAGGGAAAGCGGTGATACATTCGTCGATTGTTTTGAAGTAACGATATTCTTATAAGAATTTTCAGATATATCGTCATCACTTTTATCTGAATTATTAGTTTCAGCGGCAAGCATTTCGAACTGCCGGCAAGCATTCTCCTCAAGTTTAAAAACACTACACCAAAGGCAAAGAAAACGATCAGGATGATCATTTATCTGTATATTTTTGTGAGCACGTATTGTGCAAGTGTAATGTGCGACAGTGTTGCAGTTACCATTGCAGCGAAGATCGTAGAAGGCTATCGGTTTTAAGCAGTATTTACAATGTTTATCTATGCTAATCGAAGATTGTTTAACATTGATTTTTTTCTGCATCGTGGAGACAAAGAAAGTGTCAACGAGTCACTTGAGTTGACGATCACTAAAGTTTATCGTGGAGACTGTAACCTGTCGATACAGACATGACGTGTTAGAAAGGTGATGATAAACACAATCGAAATACGAACGTTATAAAAAACAATAACATGTGCATCGGTAGTTCAAATAGAATTGCAAGTTACCTGCGAGACCACGTCCAATTTACAGAAAATCCTGTTTAATTTCACGAAGTGAATTTCCTGCTGAGAGTTGCTTAGTGGGATTTATAAACTGTTAAGAGTGGTTCCACTGATGTGGTTTGGTTAATAAGACAGTCATCGGAGACAAGAGAATCGATCGATATGCTACAAACGGAACGGCTAACTGTTCTAACTGTATACTTAATTGCGGTATATATTCACTTAAAGATCTCAATGCATCCAAATCGTCAAATTTAATCGATACAAATATTTTACATGCACTTGCAAGAGCCACAATAAAGTTAAACTGAATGCTTTGAAAGACGTTAAGACAATAGAGAAACTTGAGAGATACGGTTGCGCGCTTGCGCGGTCTCGTCAGGAAACATGTCAATATTTCGGGACATGTACAGGAATTTGCAAAAACTTTTGTTTATGAAACTGTTTACGTCGTTAAGAGGTTTATTGTTTCCTTTTCAAATTTCTTACGGTAGAAAATTTATATACTATACACACACAAACACACACACACACACACACACACACACACGCGCGCGCGCGCGCGCGCACGCACGCACGCACACAACTCTTCTTTTATTAATATATCTGTTTTTAAAATTATTATTTTTTAAATAAAAAAGTTATTATTTATTTATTTCATTTTTATGCATTCAAAGAGAGATATATTTTATTGTGTAAAATATTTTTTTTATTACTTTGCACACAATATCTAAATAGATTTCTTGTATATCTTGTTCATAGCAATATTTGATTATTATGTATCATATATTACATAATATCGTTGCATATACAAAAGTGCATTTATTATAAGCAAAGGGAATAAGTAAGCTTGTTTTAAAATACTAGCACAATAGATTTTTTGCTGGAAAATACAAAAAGAGGATTTCGTTTGCTTTCAGATCGAAAACCGCTGAGTTAAGTAAACGATTGATTAAAGTTTAAGAATAGGTTCCACATTTTGACGGAGAATGCTACGTACACTAGGAACTGTCGCTTTTGTCCTTAGAATATTTCCGCTTATTTCTTTATAGCCGGAATCCGTGCTATTTCTTTGGTTAGACAGTGCTTATGTCTGGCCGGTCCCTGCAGTCGATCACGTTGCGTGTCAAGAATTCCTCGTGAGATTGCACGCGAATGTTCACGGAAGCTGGATCGATCTCGGAAAACGATAGCGGATATTTCCGCAAGTGCATATGAACGTACGAGGAATTCGCGAGGACAAATTGAAGACGGTAGTACACATTTATTGTACGAGTAAGTTCAAAATTGTAACGTATTCACAATTTTGTTTGTATCGTTTTGCCAACGAAACTCAGAGCGAATGATTGGGATTAAATATTGAGATTGAAAGATCAGATCGCAAAAAAATCAATATCCAAAAGATACTGTTTAACGTTTTAATTCTTGAATGACGATAGGAAGCTTGACACTTATTTGATTCTATGGAAAAATCAAGCTATTTTTTATGCACGCTCAAGAATAAAAAATTTATATGATTTTTCATAATGTACTGTAATATTTAAATCGTATTAAATTTAAGGTTCGTTTTCATGATGTATGGTTACCTAAAAATTAAAGGTTACCAACAAATTCATCGATGAAATTTATTCCTCATGAATTCCTTGATTACCTTTAATCTTTAGGTAACCATATATTGTGAAATCGGACTTAAGTGAGTAAGCCATAGCATCTCAGGTATAGTTTTTTAAAACCTTGTTCTAAGTAAAAGGAAAATAAAAAATATTGCCCAGATGCCTAGAAATCTTAAAGTTCATTATTTTTACAGTGTTCTATCCTATAAAGATAACTATTATATAATGTAAATTTAGTTATAACATAATGTGCTAGTAAAAAATATAGGTACAACATAAAACTTTTTGAAATGTTCTGAACACTCTACTTATCAACTTGCGTATCTTTAATCCATTTACCTTATACTTAAAAGTTAAGAGGATTAATCATTATTTCGTCTGGATTTTTGTTCAAGTTTAAAATTTTGATTTTTTTTTTTTATATGATGAATATAATAATGTGTTCGAATTAAGTTCGGAATATTTGTATTAGAGATATATTAGCGATAGATTTCGCTAATGGGAAGTATCTGAAATTTTAAACGACGCAGGAATGTGACATAATTTAAAATTAAATATTTAAAATTAAAACAAAGCAAGAACGTGGATGATAGTACGCGGTAAATGCAGTGTCTTGGGCGAGTGCATATATTTGTAATTATAGTCGCTACTATCAGCAGTAAGGCCAGCTCTGGCTCAATTATATCGGATAGCTGCGTTGTCCTCGACAACAAAAGCAATGCTCTATTGGAGTATCGATATATTGTCAGAAAGGGGCCGATTAAGTGGGCCATTTCCGAGTGCTCGTTGCTCTGACTATTGTTTCCGAGAGAGGCCCCATTTGCCACTCTCGTCCGCGTTCTCGCTGGCCGAGCGTGAGTGAAAACAACAAAAAAAAAAAAAAGAAAAAACAGACGGCCGAATGAATTTTTCAACAGACTGTTACACCGGATTACCTGGTCAGGGGATCATTGTTGTTTATATCTTTTGTTGTTGTACTCAATAACAAGGGGCAGGTAAACATTTTTGAAACGTTTTATGCAACCACTAGCTGCAAAATGTAATGAAGAGTTTTGCGGAGCGACTATTTTGCAATTATTTTGTGCGACGATGAGCGCCACATGAGATTAGTAGGATATTTTATTGGTAACAATGACATACACTCGTCAGAGTGTCAGGCATTTTAATTCTCTGCAATCTGTATCTTTTTTGGCTTAAGCGAAATTTTATTCTGAAATTTCTCTTAAAAATAGTCGGATTAAATGAAGATTTTAATATTTTACATTTAATATTAGGTGTGGGAAAAAGTTCGTAGCGTTTTTCCCATTAGATGGCATTAAAAAAACGCCACGAACTTTTTCCCACACCTAATATTTTTAACATTTCAATTAAAAAATTATTTGGTAACAGAGATGCTGAAAAGTAATCCTGAATTTTTTCACATTTTTTGAATACCTAGAAGATTGCCATAATTGATAGCACAATAGATAAAAAATGCGTTAATAGAGATAGGATTTCACCATTTTGAACAGTACAAAAATTTTGGTTAAAAAAAGATTCAAATTGCAAACGGAGGTAATAAAAGATTGCAGACGGAGAGCTAAGATACAATATCAAGAGAGGTGTCCATTATAGAATTTGTGAAGATTAACGTAATATTATTCGATATTCCTCCGTCATAATCTGATAGCAAAAATTTTTAATACCGTACGTATCAAATGATGAAATACTGTCTCTATTAGCACATTTTTTATCTATCATGATATCAATTACGACAATCTTTGTTCAACCTTTTAAGCAGCTTTTTCCCTTGCAGGATGAAGCTCGTTCTAGAGAATCTAGACGAGGCTCGCTTTGATAAGGCTCATTAAATGAGAGTACATAAAAAGTACTTTGAGTGGCACGAATCAAATGAAATTATCTATGAACACGACTCTGCCATGCGGTAATACCATCTTTTTATAGACCATTATGTAATTATGAGCTCTTCGCTTACTTTGCCCTGCTGATTTTTTATGCACATTTGACTTTAATTGGAACATTTTAAATGAATAAAAGATTGGACGGAAGTTAAAGAGAAGCTTTTTGCAAGGGAAAGCTTTCTACTGCGTTTGAAAATTTATTGTGAGACACTTTCGAAGATATTGCACTTGATTGCAAGTGAATGGATAAGTGATTCCATTATGTTCTGTATAATTAGAAATTATAATAATATTACAAGATATATTTGAAACAGTATGTGTTTGAACAATTATAAGTGGAAATTAGACCGATAAAAATAAATCAAATGAGAGAATCTTTAGATTTTCTATTGCAAATCGTGGTGCTTGATAGTATTCATATATATATATATATATATATTACAAATTTTTACTACATTTTTCTATATAAATTGCACGCCGAATTGGTTTGTCGGATTTGAAACGCAATCGTAAATTAAAATATTATAAATTATATTCATCATCAATTTAATAATGATAATTTAATAATAATTTTAAAACACTGCAAAGAACTTATTATAAAAAATATCACTTCAATCAGAGTTTGAACTCCTGACTTTCCGAAAACGAACATCATCTACTAATTTGATACCGAGGCATGTGGAGATAATTGTTGCGATAATTATAGCAAGAGAAAATTATTTCTTTCAAGGAAATATATATACACAATAAGAATAAATCAAATAAAAAAATTCTTTAATCGAAGCGGATCTTGGTGTTTAATATATGTATTTGTATGCGTGATCACAATCCTATATGTATAATTCCATAAGTGACCTACAAAATTGATCAATCGATCTGTTGGGATTGCTTGCAGAAATCAATTTTGAAAAGAAAGAAGAATATCTGAATATCCTTCGAGCACAAATTTATACGAGCAAAGAATATACTTTTCTATTGTTACAGCCCAGTGAATGCTTTCCGAATAGGATATTAGCTTCTAGTATCGAATTTTTTTATTTTGCAATGAAGTGCTATTATGATGACTCACATTTACGTTGCATATACGCGTACTTATCTATGTAAAAGTGCGAAAGTGAGGATTAAAGGAGACTAAAAACCTGTGTTGTATTCGGTTAAAATTGTAGTAAACGCCTATAGTCCTTTCTTGATTTGCAATAAAGTTTATATAATATTTATTGTTCATTTTATTATGAATTATAATTGTTATAAAATTTTCATTGTGTAAAAAATTTAATTAATGATGCAATAAAGAAATAAAGAGAAGGAGAAAAATCTAACTTGCGATTATTATTTTTTATAATAAGGATTTGCTAATAATTTTTTATAATTAGAATTTGCTCAACTAAAGTAATTATCTTATCACTCGCAGTTAATAAAATCTGAGCTTAATTTTGCCATATCCGTGGTACGGCAGCGAGTGGCACGAGGATATTAACTCTGATAAAGTCCATAATCCTTGTTTACAAATTTATGAACGGATTGACAAGCGTAAAGCTTGACTGGCCGAGAAGAGGCGCTTCACAGAAATTCGGAACAAAAGGGATCTTCGGCTCTGTCAAGTTAGGTCAATCACCGATACTGTATCGCTTCGTAACATCTCGACGTACATCTTGAAATCTGTCTGCAATAACTATACTACGTCAAGTGACATAAAAATAGAAACTGACAAAAAACTGCAGACCCGCATTCAAATCTATTTTTTTATATACAAGTCAGAAATAAATTGTTTATAAATTAAAGATTAAATTATAAATTATAAATTATAGTTTAAAGATGCGAGAGAATTTTTAATAAATAAGCTTTGGGATGCCTATTTGTAAAATTAAAGCGAGTAAAATACGCATGTCTCTCTCTGCTTCTCTTTCTTTTTCTGATTTTGTATGATAAATGGAGAAAATTGGTTTTACAAGGGGAATCCCAAAAGTTTAATCCGAGTTTTTCGATGCCAATTTTTTGGTGATACATGAGACCAAAAAATATACATGTTGCGGTGTTTATCAACATGTGGCTTTGTTTTCGAATTATATATATATATATATATATATATATATATATATATATATATATATATATATATAT
>Ga0157364_1004400_pt1 | contig 14063 bp, 8 predicted proteins | sample AttsexASBM2_FD_111476 | JGI IMG/M metagenome (GOLD analysis project Ga0157364, IMG submission 111476) | Fungus gardens microbial communities from leaf cutter ant in Ribeirão Preto, State of São Paulo, Brazil - Atta sexdens ASBM2 | ecosystem: Host-associated > Fungi > Mycelium > Unclassified ... | reverse complement strand
TTATGATGCAGACACAAATCGACTAATGTTTCTATGGGGTTATGTTGACAGATGCTCAAGTTTATTGTATGACGTCTATGATCTATTTATTTCGACCACCACTTACCGCTAAAGCCATCTATAAGAAAACGGCGGAGGCAAAGTTGTACACTTAATAAATGCTAGAAATGAATAGTAATGAATAATAAAGAATATTTGTTTTCTTTTTGATTTTGTGTTTTCTATTTCATTATTGTTCACGTAATTGTTCCATAAGTTCAATTTTTGTACAATCTTTTTCTAATGATGGAGAAAATCAACTGTAATGAGTAATCGTTGTTTAATGATATTCTGATAATTTTATCAAAATTCTTTGCGTGAAAAGAGGGATGTGACAAAAGAAAACTTTATCTATTAGACTCACTATTACTCCAATCTTTTGACAGAGGGTGTTGTAAATAATAGTTAAGATGGCGTCCAGAAGATGTAGACTTCTGATATCAGTCATAGATGATAAAGTTATTGTGTTTATCAAGGTCACATCTAAAAAAATTCTGTCTACCTTCCTCCTCTAGTGTAAACTTAAGTCATGGCTGATTAAATGCAAGACAGAGATCGTTATGTTTTGTTAAGTGCAATACCGTCTGCATAACGTACATAAAATGAAGGTTCTATTGTTAATTTATTAAAAGATATAATTTTAAGTCTTGTAAGACTATATCTGAAATTATGGAGAATAACGATAATCCATGGATATTTCAAAAATTTGTCTAAAATTTGTCATTCACATCAAATATAGAGTCAAGAAATTAGTCATACATTAAAAAATTTTGTCTCACATTATTCAAACTTATATTAATTTGTATCAGATTCTATCTGATGATTCCAGCTATCACTAAATTTACTAGTACGTTTGTAAATGGAGAAATCACATCTAACGAGAAGAGTGTATCATTAAAGATTTTCAAACTATTTATGTACTTAACCAGATCCAGAAATATCAAGCATGGATGTGGTAATTTATCCTTTATTTTAAATTCATCTTATTCAATAGATTTCCATTTTAACAATATTGGGAACCTTCGTATACTAATTTCATACGAAATAATTGATGTATTACCGAGAATGTAATACGTGGAAAATAATATCTTTAACTAAAAAGATGACGATATTCCCCGCATTTTCAATAAAAATTAATAACACCATTGTGTTCCACAGATCGAAATCTATAAGATTCACTATTTTTGCATTTTTGTATTAGTAAGTAAAAAATGGCCTTTTTAGATTATATTATTTTATGTATATTCGACAAGTCTTTAGTAATATTAGCTAAATCCTGCCCATTATGTTGCATATGTTGATCTTGATTTTTTCTTTTCCTGCATTGTGGTTAGTTTTATCACAATAGTAATATTTGAATATCTTTTACCTTTAGGTTTTCCATGCTTGTTTGATTCTTTTACTGCAAACACTACAGATAAGTTCTTCCCCATCTTCTTACTGTTGTCTTGTCGCTTTGACCCATCTAATAGGTGATTCTTTACAAATGCAAGTTTCAAGTTCTCCGCCGATAATGTCTCCAATGCTGTAATTATTATTTCACATTCTACAGGCATTGTTAATAACAGATGACATATCAATCTCTTCTAGATTTGCGCCCGTAGAACAAAGTTCTCGAACTAGTTTATCGAATTTAAGGAAGTGTGACTCAAGTGATTCAGTAGTTAGGCTAAATTTCATTATTAGCAACGATTTGCGAAGTAATAACTGATTAGCTTCCTTCCTCACTCAAAGACGTTTGACAAAGTTTGCCGAATTTCATACGTTGTCACTCGATCTTTGACATATTCTAAGTGACTATCTGAAATTCTTTGTATAACCTGAAACTTACATTTTAGATCCTTTTTATATAGGTTTGCCAATTGTTTCTCCTTTTTTCCACTGTTGCGCTATATCAGTCGGTGTTGCAGCTGGTTTGCAACCATGTCTATACAGGCAACGAACGAATTCGTTCGCTCATCGAGTAGAGTTTCCATATGAAACTTCCAGTTATTGTAATTCGAGCCATCAAACAATGGCATCTATTTTTCTTTCTACGCCGTCATGATTTCTAACTTGACTACAATTAATGCGCACACTTCCACATCATATCTTTATTACAGACTCAGTAATATTTCAGCGAGGCGTTCACTGGGTCCATAACCTATTGTGGTTATAAAGTCCATTCAATAATATAGCATTTTAAAGAATACAGTTACTTTATTACTGTAATGAAATAAATCAAAAGGTAACCATTTTATAAGTTTACAAGTTTGGAATATATAAAACGTATAGATTGGCAACTGCTACTAATATACTTGACCATGTTTGCCAACTTATAATTAGAAAGTAAATTGTGAAAGGCACTATTCCATTTGAATATTTAAATTGTTATTTTTCACACAACCTAGTCAAAAATGATAATAAAATCGACATCGAAATCGAATGTCGATTTGATGCTTTCGACGTCGAATCGACATCGATATATAATTATATATAATTATATTACAGATCCTGACCCAGGATCTGGACACTCGCTCTTGTGAAAAATCAGAACGTACAATATTTCTGCGCCATCTGGGCGAAAGACACAGTTTTGGGAATTAAATTGCAGAATTCTCTTACTCGATAAAGTAATCAAATGAGTCATTCACAGGCCAAAGTGTAAGATAAACTCCACTTCGAATTTTTTTTTAATTTTAATGTCAAAACATCAATGAATGCTTTAATTGGCAATAAAATTTTTAAAAAATTCAAAATGGAGTTCTTCACTTTGACCTGTGAATAGCTGAAATGTGAAATATCTTTTGTTTAATATTTTTATATTTTCGAGTAAATAAATATAAGTTATAAATGTGATATTTCATGTATTTAGTTTACATAATATAAAAGCTTCCACTATAATTAATTTTTATATTAAATTTTCTCTACAAGGAAGGAAAATGAGTCCCATATAAACTGAAGCCAAGAGACATTGAAAGATGAAAACCAGCAAAATTCTACTGCTAAACAACAAAGAAGGGGTTTTTGCATTGTATCATCACTGGGGATGAAAAATGGATTTACTTTGACAACCCCAAACATTGAAAAACCATTTGCGACCCCGGCCAATCCTCAATATCGACGCCAAAACGGAATATGCATGGAAAGAAGGCAAAGCTCTATATTTGGAGGAATCAGAAGAGTGTATTATGAGCTATTGAAATCTGATCAAAGAGTCACAGGGATCTCTGCCGAGGCTCTGTTTGAGCCGAACGTTGCACGAAAAACGACTAGAATATGAAACGAGACAGCATAGAATTTTGCTTTATGACAATGTTCGGTCTCATATTACAAAACTTATCAAGAAAATGTTGAAGCACTTCGCTAGAAGTGCTATCTCATGCGGCTTATTCACCAGACTGTGCTCTTTGTGACTACCACTTGTTTCGGTCGATAGCACATACACTTGCTGAGGAAGGCTTCTTATGAAGACGTCCAAAAATGGATCGCTGACTGGACAGCCTCCAAAAATGAGTCACTCTTTCGCAGAATTCGCTTGCTGCCCGAAAGGTAGGAAAAAGTCATTAACGATGGACAATATTTTGATTGCTGTACTTTTTATTTCTTAAATAAATATATATTTTTTGAAAAAAAAGGGATGGAACTTTCCGATTGACCTAATAAAAAAATAAAATTATATAAGATAATAATTGGAATTTATTATAGTTGAAAGTAAATGATTATTACTTATTTGTAAAAAGTAGATCGAACAAAATCAATAAAATGCTGTTTTATATCAGAAATTTGTCAAATTTTATTGTTAGATAAGTATATGAACCCAAGCAAATTTTTGTTTCTTTTTTAATAATGTACGTCTAGGCGGGGATTTTTAGTGAGGCACTGGTAAATGAGATGTTCCTTGTATTGGCGTCGCAGGATTAGGTCTTATCTTCTATTTAAAATTGACAATAATATAGAGTAGGGCTCTGTCTATGTAAGCTTTGAATGTGAATCGCAAAAGCGGATTATAAATATAATTTGTCAAAAATTTTAAAATAATTGAGCGGAGATTACATACGAAACATCGTTAGTAAAAAGACTATTCTTCACCCCGTCTGTAGTATTTAATTGGCTCAAACAATGAGGGAAATCATTGAGAACAGAATAATATCCATACTTCGTAGATACACTGTCTTTTAGTAAGCATTTGAGACAGACCGTAAAGTTTATGTTATGGATGATTTGTTGTTGTTATGCATTAAATAATGTCATAGTATCAATAGCATTAGTCAAAAAGCCTGATACGTGAGTTAGTCGGAGAATTTTTGCCTTGTGCTTGAAATTTGGATTGTCAAATTTGGCAAATTATTTTTAGCAACCCTCCCGTGTCCAATTCGAAGCGGGAAATTTATAATAAGATAATAAAGAGAGGATGCTGCCTAGGTGAACTTAACTAGTTTCCTGCTTAGTTAATTACCACTACATTTAGGATCCTAGGTGTTATTTGCTCCGCCTAGGTGCTATTTGCTCCGTCTATCCTAAATCTACGCATGGCTTTACTTTTATGCAAGTAAGCGTGTGAGATAGTGGGCGGCGACCGCCTAGTTCGGCTAGTTAAAGATAGTACTATATTTGAGTGTGATTCTACGTCTTGCGCCTTTATATTCGACTACTAATTAATAGAAATAAAATTTAGATCATATTTTAGCGATTTGAAAGCTGTAGCCATTAACGCAGTATTCTTCAGACATCGTGTGTTAAAATTATCAACTCGGGCGAGCGTGAGAGAGTCTGCAATCTCGACGCGCGTAGAGGAGAGATCGCTGAATCAACATTTTGTTACTTAATAAACCTTTTAGAACTACAACAAAGAGCTATGACTAAAATTATATTCTATGTTTCGCATAGGAAATAACCATCTACGCACACAACAAGGAAAACAACAAAAAAGAAAGGAAAGGGAACCAAAAAGAGGAAGAAGAAAAAGAAAAATAATAATAAGAATAAAACAACAATTCTCTTTGTTGTAACAATTCGAAATTTATTGTTGAGTCGAATTAAGATTTGTTCGAAGCGGGCGGTAAGCGATGCTCGGTAATCCGATAATTGATGCGTTCGATAAGATACGTATATAGGTAATTTACACTTAATACAATGTCAAGTAATTTCTCATAGTTCGAAAGAAAGTATATTGCGAGCAATAACGAGACCGGCAAATCTCGCCGGAAACGCAGGTTATTTTCGCGCATTGATGTCTGATATGCATATACGGTAACATTACGTAATAAAAGACAGCGTTAATGCGCGAAACAGCTTCGGTATGGTTCATAGTTGATAATTCGAGAAGAAGCGTTACGAATGAATAGATGATCTGTATTGGTCGGGAAGCGAACTGACTTTTTGTACGCGGAATATGTTCGCGATCGTCACCTTTTCGAGTGTCGCGCAAGAGAGATCGCGTGCCATCGGAGATAGCGTGATTAAAACGAGATACACGCATGTACATTTTGAACGAACGCTTGGTGATCGCAGGCATGTTTGAACAAGGACAACTCGGTATCTATGAGTCGTTCACTTGTCATCCCCGAGATTATATTGAAAGTATGATGATTTCGGAACATACCGCCCGCTTGGAATGTACGCATTCGAAAGAATTCGCATCAAAGCGCGCAAGATATAATAATGGTATAACAACGAAAATAAGTTAATACAGAATATAAAATCAGATCGCAATACAATCGATGCTTACGGTTCGCGATACCGGTAACATCAAGTAGTTCAACGGAACTTCCGTCCGCCGTGATGGAATCTGTAGATTCTTCGGTATTGATCGTAGAAATTGAAGGATAGAAAACAAAGTTACAATTGGTCGCCTGGATTGACTCGGATTGGTTTTTACAGTTACGACGCGAGTTAATTCGTCATCACCTCGACACTCCGTGATCCGAGCCAATTTTCATTGGCTCGGTGGAACCAGAGAATTACGCACGATTTGATCGACTATGACCATCGCTGAACAACGCGCCATTTTGGGCATTGTTGAAGAATATGCAAGTAATCACCGCGATTTTCAAAAACCTTCGGTAATTTGTTGAACCAACGTTTGCCAACGCGAAAGTCTGTGTTCATTTAAGTGAAGCACACTTGGTTCGACGGGAACGATAAGAAAGGTTCCGAGACTAAAAAATGACCAGGAATCAGAGCGTGATAATCGTCGAGATTATCGGAAACAAGAGCGAATTAAGACACGCCTCGATCTGACAGACGAGCATTGACATCTTTTCAAAAATTAGCGAATGGAGGCCGAGATTGTTTTAAATGATGCTTAACATTTTTAATGCCAACCTCCAACAGACCACCAAAGTGCGGCAACGCAAAGGGTAGGAAATTTTACGCAGTTCCGTCTGTAACGAGTCGGTTTCGAAAGTTAGGATCGTGAATTGCTTTTGCATGTGCATTGGACGACTTGCGATCGGCGCATAGTTCCATCACAGTATATATACAGTAGCGCAATTCTCCTGATTTTGTGTTTCCCAAAATGGAATGCGCATGCGCGAAATAAATAAGTTGCCAAGTAACATCATCTAAACTTCTATCTCACTTCTTCCTTTTTTTCTCTTTTTCAGAGCCATTTAAACACTATTTCTCTTTAACGATTTAAGAGTACGTTATTTGTTTTCTAGCTAGATTGTTTTCGTTTTAGCTAGAAAATCTGTGTTTTGTGTGGTACAATTCTAATATTTACTAAAACGCAAGCGAAGCAGAAAAACAAGCATCATGTACTGCAGTCGTTAATTAAAATATTTTTATAGTATAATATTTGTATCACAACATTTATATAATTTCATATTTTTCTTATTTTTGTATTTTTTTTTATTTTGCAATGAATTACAGATTATAAATCAATTTCTTTTAGTTTTATTACATTTAGATTAAACTTTGATGTACAAATGACTTAGAGAGAGAGAGAGAGAGAGAGAGAGAGAGAGAGAGAGAGAGAGAGAGCGGAAAAATAAAGAGCAACTGAGAAAGAAATTCAGATGACGCTACTGGGAACTTACTTATTTCGCGCATGCGCATTCCATTTTGGAAAACTGACGTCAAAAGAGCTGACAAAGAGGTGCGCTATTGTATATACTGTGATTCCATTATTGGAATACATGGACGTCGATAGTTCTCGGCGAGAAACAAATCGTTGATATGCTACGATAAAGGTACGAGAGGTATAATCGCTAACGAGCTCTAAGTATAGAGCTCTAAGTATAGAGTAAGTGTAGAGCTTTGGTCATGAGGCATACGAATAAAGCGAGAGCCTTTTGCGATTTATGTCTTTGACCGAGAATCATTCGGACAGCGATCGAACCTGCGTAATTATCACCGATATGGACAAAGACGCGAGCGGTGCAGTTGATTTTCGCAGCCCGGAGATCGCCCATGAGTTCAACGGGCATGTTGGCGCGTTCACATGTGCATAGCATGTATTTACAAAGAATGGATCGAACAGGCATGGACCCATTGAATCCGGAATTCGTGTCACAATGACGCGAGCGTTAATTGAGACCCGGCATGCAACGTTCGACTCTGCAAGGAGTGTGCGACATAAGAAGATTTTTAAGTCCATTCTACATTCGTTTTTAAGTTCCATTCTTGATCGTAGCGTCATGGTATCGCAGAATCATAGTGTCATAATTGTTTGCGATTCTGACTGTCTACATAGCGTCATACATGTGACTCGGTCGACCAATTCAGAATAAGAATGACAGTAGCGCTAAAGACATACTGATGTACATACATACATTTTATTGCTGTCTGTTTGTAAATGGAAGAACAAATTGTAGTGAAAAATTATATGCTTTTATTAATGTTGATTACATAATGTTGATATTTTCTTGTACATTTTATGTGATTAAGCGTCGATGTTGTTGCATGATTCATCGAAGTTGGTGGATCAGACTACTAAACAGGCATGATAATGTAAAAGGATTCCATTTATCATTATTTCGTGAGCTTAAAATCACTAATCACAAAGAATTCTTTTCGTTTACTAGAATGTTACCGTATCAATTTGATGGTTTACTTCGAAAAATTGGGCCATTTTTTTCACATAGTGGTTTGCGAGACCTTTACCATCGGAATTAAAACTTGCATTAACTTTAAAATAAGTAGATATAGATAATATAATACACATATACGCACGTACGCACGCACACATATATATTTTCATATAGTATATTATTTTAAAATATTAATAATAATAAATTTTATATTAATAAAAATATTAATATAAATAGATAATTAAAAAAATTTTTATATACGTTGTATCTCTTTGGAAAATTATTTTGGAAAATTATAATTAAAGCATTAATATGTTTGTAATAATTTCATTATGGACGATGAAGCACAGGAATCGGCTCTTACAAGGCTTTACTAGCCTCCGAATTTTATAGACAGGGAGAATGAAAATCATGAAATCATGGAAGGTGCTTGGCGAGGCCTGGAAGACAACTTAATACTTTATAAAAATCTTGTTAATATGAAAAGTAATAGTGGAACAAATGCTGCAAAAGCTCAAAGAAACGTATTTCACAAATATTTTATGTCAAAAGCTGAAATACATTTAGGCATCCCATAGCAAATTCAATCAGCTATTAAGAGGATATTGTATTAATACATATCTGTTTTGTTTAAATTTAATTTAATGAAACGGTTATGTTGATTCCTCATTTTTATATTATATTAAGTTGAAATCAATGATTTATAGTATTACGTATTAGTTTTTTTTCAATTAGTTTAATTTCAATGATTCAAATTACATTTTCATGAAATTACAGAACTATTTATATATTTTTCACAAATTTTGTCACATATAATACAATCTGTTGCAAATAAAATATCTATTCTTTAGTACTTATGTAAATCATATATTTATTATAGAAAAATATGAAATAATTAATATTCAATATCTAATATTATTGAAATTGATACAATATTACTAAATACTAATCAAATGTGTAATAATAAGAACAATATTAAAAGGTTTATTAGGTTTATTAAATTACAAAGTAAAAGCAGTTACTGAAAATTTTTTTAATTTCACAATAAAATTTTTTATTTGCTGTTACGTTAATTTCACATTTTGAAAAAGTAGTCGGGAGACTATGCTAAATGTAAAAAAATGCAACAATAAACATGTTTACTGTGAGAAAATAGGAAAATTATAAATTCTTTAAATAAGAAAATTTTAGCGTGGCATCTCTCGACTGGTTTTTCAAAATGTGCAATTAATGTAACATTATAAATAAAAAATTTTATTGTGAAATTAAAAAAATTTTCAGTAATTGAGTTTAAGCGATTGATTGTTACTTATAGATCCATAAATAAAAACCAATCGCTCCAGTAAGCTATATTCTGAAACCCATCGAAAAGAAAGTGTTGCAATATTTTAGACTCTGAATATACACGATGAAAAATATTCTCTTTACATAAGACTAATAATCTAAGTATTAATAGTCATTGTTCCGGAATCATTATTAATTTTAATATTTATATTCTCGGGCAAGTGAAAGGCTCATAAATATGATAGATAGGATCGAGCTATCCCTATTCAAACGTGTCTACGACCAACATTTCATTCATGCGTGTATCTCGTTCTAATCACGCTGTCTATCTCAAATGGCACACGACTCCCTTGCGCGATACTCGAAAAGATGACGATCGCGCACACATTCCACGTGCGAAGTTCGCTTCCTGATCCCCATCAATAGTAATCTATTCATTTGAAACGCTTCTTCTCGAATATCAAGTGTGAACTCTTAATGCTGCCTTTTGTCACGTAACGTTACCGTATACGCGTACCGAGGGCATCAGTGCGTGAGAATTGCCATCTCGTTACTGCTCGCAATATACTTTTTTTTGAATGGCTGTGAGAAATTATTCGACATCGGAGTGCGAATTACCTATGCACGCATCTTATCGAACGCATCAATTATCGGATTACCGAGCATCGCTTACAGCCCGCTTCAAACAAATCTTAATTCGACTCAACAATAAATTTCGAATTGTTACAACAAAGAGAGTCGTTGTTATTACACGCCGCCTTGGCGAGCGAGCCTTCCATACAAGGTGATAGCGTCACAAAGACATAACATATTTTGGTTCTTCAAGCCGGATCGTCGCTAAAGAAAGTTATTGTTTTGCTTGAACATTCCGAGTCGTGCCTTTCCGTTAGAAATCATATCGTCTCTCGACGAATTGAGTATGCAGAAGTGTGCAGAACCATCAGATGGGCGCCATATTTCGCACACTCACTAATTTTAAGAGGCTGAGACAACTCAAGATGACGCGTGCCATAACACGGCAACGCCTCGCAATCCTCAAGGAGACCTTTGCCAGATATCAGAAGCAGGATTACAAAATTACGCTAGCTGCGGATGAGAAAGAAGGCAACCCATGCGTATTTCATTCAAAACTACTTCCTGACGTGTGAGGACTATTTCCATGAAGCTGCCGACTATATGTACTAGACTGTCACGAAGTCCCCATCCCGCTGCACATGACCTAAATCTTAATAACTCACTCCGGTCATCGTCGCATCTTCCGAGGATCAACCTACCGATCTTCGACAGGAGTTTCGATTGGAAATTCGAAATTGGAAAGCTTTCGCGATAAATTTAAATTGGTGATGATCCATGATGATCAGAGTTTAACGAATATCGAGCGCATGCATTATTTGTGTTCGTGTATAAAAGGGGATACAAATAACACTCTTGATCATCTCGCGATTACCAATGATAATTTCATTATCGCATGAAATATTCTCGTTACGATAATAAATATCGTCTTATTACGATACATTTACAATCGCTTTTCAATTTACCATCACGACAGAAACTTTTAACGATCTTCGCATGCTTCGCGATCAAACCAATAAAGCGATACAAGCTCTGAACAATGTCAGTTGCGCAACTGAATATTGGGATGATTGACTTATTTTTTTAGTTACACAAAAATTCGATAAGTCATCGCGAAAAGCTTGGGAACTTAAACTCGGCGATACCCGTATTATCGCGAACTTGATCAATTTCTCGTATTCGCGCGTTCGACGCGCATGCAATGGAGAAGTCACAGACTTCCAAGAGGAAAACTCTCGCTTTACATACCGCGTTTTCCGTTCCATTCTTGTGCCTAGCGCAAAACGAACCATCTATTGTATCAATTCTACGTTCCTCAAGCAAATACCATCCCAACGTTTTGAATTCATTAAAAACCAGAAACGTTATGTGAACTGTTTAAGTACGAAGCATGTGAAGGATTGTACAAATTCTCGCACGTCGACAGTATAAGTAGTAAATGGCATCATACGTTGCTACATTTTGAAAATTCCTTAAGCCTGTCGACATTAAGCAACCGTCGACGTCCACTCGCACTCACGAGCGAAAATGAAACCACCGTCGCTACACATTTGTTATTAAAAACCGTCGCGCCGAGCTTCAAAATCTTGCTCGCGACCGCGCACGTGCGAATTTATTCACTATAAGTGTTTTGTCACATTCGCGCGCTCCTTGATCAAGGATCCATCTCTACGTTTAGCTCCGAATCGCTTGCTCAACGCCTACACTTTCGAGAATTAATCACGTTTCTATTACCGGCATTAGCGAAATGCAGTCCGTCGTGCGTCACGCTGCTCAAATTATGATTACTCCAGCATCTCGTGACGGACCTGTTTTTACTACGACCGCGTTTATACTTCATTAACGAAATATTTATCGAATCGGGTAAATACGGCATATGATTGGAAACATGTTGCCGGACTTGAATCTGTCCACTATGATCCCATGACTTGAATCAACATCATAAGGACTCCAAGGAGCTTTCTAAGGCACTTCTTCAATCTCCCAAAAGTGACGAAGATCGCGATCGAGAGTTTCAAGGACAACTCCGTGATGTGCGGTCGTGGATGCGCAAGTGGAAATTGACTCAGTAGTCAGAAACGGTCAGAGGCTAATGGTCCGGAAAGAATCCAGCCGAGTGTCGTATTTTGCGCGGTAGGCTCATGTTCAGTGTAAACCAGTACGAAAAGCACTTTCCAATTCCACACATTCTTGTACACCGGAAGGATGTAATATCGTCCGACTGTTTAAAAACGGACCACCTATCTCGATAGGCGAATCGCGCTCTATCGCTGCTTGGAGCAACGCTTAACTCGAGACCCAATTAATGATTCCGAGTACCACAAATTTCTCGCAGTGTACGAAACACTTGGCCATATGATCAAAAGTTCACCGACAGATATTGTCAAACTAGAGCAAACTTATTATATTCCGCATCACTGTGACAGCAGTGTAACCACCCGCTTACGAATGTTCTTCAACGCTTCATGCCACATCAAACGTTGAACGATCATATGCTCATTGGTCCTAAACTTCAAAGGGATTTAGCTACTATCCTAATGCAGTGGCGCGAATACCGTTACGTGTTTATCGCCGATATCGCCAAAATATATCGACAAATTTTAGTTGACTCCCGCGACACTGACCAGCGCATTATGTGACAATCTATCCCTGGTAGATCAATCATTGATTACCGCCTTCTTACCGTTACCTACGGCACAGCCGCTATTTAACTCTTCAGGTCTTAGAACAACTCGTAGACGATGAAGGTACCGAATTTCCGTTCGCGTCTCTCGTTTTACGTTATCAGACATTGACGATTGCGCTTTTTGCACTGACGATCAGATATTTGCTCGTCAAACACGCGTTCAATTAATTGAATTATTAAAGAAGCGAGGTTTTCGCCTTCTTGGCGAAAATGGGCGAGCAACGCCACCATTCTATAATCCGAGCTCGATCCCGCGGATCATGATTTAGCCACTCATAAGGTTCTTCGACGATGAGCATCTTAAAGTCTTAGGAATACTCTGGAATTCTAAGCTAAATTTCAATTCCGCATGACTGTACCATTATCATCCGAACAAACCATTCTGTCGATCATCGCTAAGTTTTTCGATCCTTTAGGATGGGCTCAGTCAGTATTACCGCCAACATTTTTATGCAGCGACTGTGATCTCTCCAATGCCGGTGGGATGACGAAATTCCTAGCAAACTTCTTGATTGTTCCGATTACCAACGACTTCTCAATGCCATTAGTATTCCGCGCTGGAATATTATTTACGGATCTCATTTACGGATCTGCGCCCTTTATGGATTTTTCGACGCATTGACTGCGACTTTCACAGTGTATTTTTGTACATTAATATATTGGGTTGTTCAAAAAGTCATTGCATTTTTTTCATTTGATTTTAAGATGTGTTTATTTAATGTACGTAATGAACATTAATCAATGATATATTAGCCGTTTTGTTCGATGACCTTCTGCCATCTCCCGGGCAACTTCATAATACCACGTTCATAAAACTTCCCATCTTTCTCTGAGAAACTTGTCTAGGTGCTGTTTAATGAGGTCTTCAGAAGCAAACGTTTTACCATTTAAGGAGGATGAAGGAGTTTTGCAAGGAACGAAAGAGATAGAAGTCTGATGGTGCAAGGTCTGAGCTATATGGTGGATGTGATAACACATCCCAATCATGTTGCAACAATTTTTGCCGAGTGATCAAACTTGTGTGTGGTCTCGCATTGTCGTGGTGAAATACCACCCTTACGATTGATTAGCTCGAGACGTTTCTGTGCGATGGCATCACTTAATTTCTGCAGCTGCTCAAAGTAGACATCGGAATTAATCGTTTTGTTCTTTGGAAGTAGCTCATAGACTAGTCCCTTCCAATCCACATTGACAGCATTACCTTCTTTTGGTGGATTTCCGCCTTTGCTTGCCTTTCCGGTACTTCACCTCGCCTACTCCAACTTCTTTTTCGGCTAACATTGTTGTAAACAATCCATTTTTCGCCCATGATCATACGCTTCAAGAATGGATCGTTTTCTTCGCGTTTGATGAGTTGATCGCAGACGCTCATTCGTCGACGCGATTTGTCAGATGAATTTCTTTCAACTCATGCGGTACCCAAACATCGAGCTTCTTTACGAAGCCTAGCGATTTCAAATGGCCAT